>Ga0209550_10001012_pt1 | contig 27196 bp, 14 predicted proteins | sample LauGreSuBDMM15SN_2_FD_187567 | JGI IMG/M metagenome (GOLD analysis project Ga0209550, IMG submission 187567) | Freshwater lake microbial communities from Lake Michigan, USA - Su13.BD.MM15.SN (SPAdes) (version 5) | ecosystem: Environmental > Aquatic > Freshwater > Lake | place: Lake Michigan... | reverse complement strand
TAATACGGTAGAATCTTTACAATAATCAATATCGCTTATATCGCTTACTGTAATTCTTTGGCTCACATTTTCCCAATTACAGACTGCTGGATCGATGCAATTATTAAGCTCTTTAGCAAAAAGTTCGCCAGAGGTAAATCCCACAAACGCAGTAGTATTGCCATTTTTGTTGCTAATTAAAAAGCCAGGTATGCCTGTTTCTGTCTGATAAATGGGAGGTGAGGCATTGGCCATTGATAGGCTGCCTGTATTAGTATACTTTGCCACGTAATAGGTAAAGTCTGGCGACCCAATTTGGCAAAGGATGTTTCCGTTGGATGCACCTTGCTCAAAATCTGCCTTCCAAATTTTATAAATGCCATTTGTAATGTTTAAATTTATCAAAGTATTGCCACCGGCATAGGTAAAGGCATTTCCAATAACGTTTAAAAAAATTACCTTAGTGGCAGTTAGGGTATGTAATTGAGTAATGGCATAACTTGGGTTAGGTTTATAGATACCTAATACATTGCTCCAAGTAGGAATAGAAGCACTTAAATTTGCTGAATAAACATCACCTTCATTGCTAGCAATATATGCAAAGATGCTTGAACCTTGAACAAAAACAGCTAGGCAAGTTGCTTTTTTGGAACCAGTAAATGGACTAGTGCCTGCAACCAAACTCCAATTGGCACCAGAGTTAGTGCTTGTTAAAATACTTCCCGATTCATGCAAAGCATATCCTCTAATTGAATTAACAAATACCATATCGTTAAACTTTTGGTTGCCCGTATAGCCAACTGGCACAGTGGCATTGCTCCAAGCACTACCTCCATTTCTGGTATAAATAAGTTTACTATAGTTGTTGCCTGTATTTACATAAGCACTTAGTGCCGCTCCACTTTGCTCTGTAAAGAATTTTAGTTTTAAAAACTTATCTGTAATACCAGTATTTATTGCTTGCCACTTGGTATTGCTGGTAGAAGTTCCTTTTAATAAAAGTCCACCTTGCCCGGCAACATAAGCACTATTGTTTTCCAAAAACGAAGCTGTGGTTAACTCCATTTTGGTTCTAATTTTATCCTGCTTTTCCCAAATTATTCCCCAATTGGCACTAAAATAAATTTCGCCTGTATTTGTAGCTGCATACATTTGATTGTAAAAGGCCGATACTGAACTTAACTTAGCCGCCGCTACAAATTGTTTATGCAAACTGTTATAAGGGCCTGTCCAGGTTTCGCCCCCATTGGCTGTTTTATAAAATAAACCTGTTTCTTCAAATAAAGTTCCATTTTGGGCATCTATAAAATAGATTTGGGTAAGAGAAGCAGAACTTGGCACGTATTTAATTTGCCAACTGTTAGCGGCATTATCCCATTTCATAAATAGGCCGTTCTCCCCAATAGCATATTGCACACTAGTGCTTAAGGCCTGTACTTTATTTAATTGCCTAGTGCCAATATCAGAATTTTCTTGCCAGCTTTGGCCAGCATCTATTGTAGTAAAAATGCGCGAGTAATTTCCTAATGTATTGTCATCGGCAAATAGATAGGCCTTGCTTTGACTTATTCGCTGTATACCACGTATAATAAGTCCAGAAGGGATGCCGTTTGTTAAGTTTTGATGTAAAATTAAATCCATATCCCTATTATCAGGTACAGTTTGTTCTACCAATTGGTTTAATGAATTATAGACATAGGTAGTAGCTAAATCGTGCTCAGTAAAAATGGTTCTTGTTCCATTTTGTCTATCCAAATCTACTTGGTCTATTTGCGCTTGATTAAGCGGCTTAACCCCTTGTGGAGGTATAGTGCGAACCAAATTTCCAGCCTGATCGTAATAATACAAGGTATAGTGGTATTTTTCATCCACTTGGTTCATATAAAAACCTTCATAGGCCAGTAAACATTTTTTTATATAGGCTGCTTTAAACTCATCACGCACCCTAGCGGCGTAGGCCAGGTATTGTATACGGGCATTTTCTCTAGCAAAATTGGCCATAGTAGAACAAGGTGATTCAACCGTAAATTCTGGAGTTGGAATAGGGCAACAAGGCAATTCTGGTTCGCATGATGCTTCAAAACCAATACTTGCCAAATGAAAATCTTTAGAGCCATCGCCAGGAGGGGTATTAAAATACGTAGAGGAATTACGCATCCATATTTGTACTGGTAAATAAACACTTCCTGAGCTGGCCTTTGTTTTAAAATAGTAGGTATAAGTAATTTTAAAATCATTAGGATAACCCTCAAATAGGCCTTTTTCTTTGCTGGCCGAATAAACAACTCCATCTATACGCATAAAGGCTTCAATCTGCGGTTGATTGGCATCGCCACTGTAGTAAATGGTAAAGGTGCCCTTGTATTTGGTATTTGGTTTAAATGATTTGTCTCCATCATACTCAAATGCTTTGGTAAAAGTGGTTTGTCCTGCCATCATTCTAAACACAAAGCCTGTGCTATTAAATAAGCAATATTCATTAGGTATCGGGCCTGAATTATTAGTTAGTACAGGTAAGTCGTTATTATGTATTCCATCAGTATTAGCATCTATTTCGTGTACAAAATCTGTTACAAAATCGGTATCTCTACCGTGAAATACAAACTCATCAAAAATGCCGCATGGTGATACAACGCCAGGTCCACAAGGCTCATCACAAATATCCATACAAGGGGAATTGCCATATATGGTTACTTTCTCTCCCATTATGGTTTCACCAATCATCTCAAAATAGTCATAAGGTTTGCCAGGTGGTCTTGATATTGAAAGAATATTTACTACATCTTTGATAAATTTGGCAGGTATGGTGTATAGACTTATGGTACAATCGTAATCAGATGAAGATGGGCAAAATCCTATATTTATGCTAATTTCCTGCTCAGGGTCGTATATTTTGGTAAGATTAGGAATAATTGATTCATTTCCAATACAACTAGGACCCGCAATTGGCATATTGTATTTTATTAAAGAATCATCTATTGGTCTGTTATACGCACTCCATTTATACTCATTTTGTAAGGTAAATACACCTGTAGTACCCCACTTGTGTATGAGAATATTAAACCATTGCATGAAGGGGTTTAGGTTTCGTTTGTTTAATCGGCATTCGTCGCATTCTGGTTTTGGACCTTTATTTGGGTCACCCGCATTGCCTCCAGGACTAATTTTACTTATACGATTAAAATTGCTTACCTTATCGTTACAATAACCTAATGTAATTGGTTTTTCTACATTAGATGAATAGCTAAGTTTTACTTTTTTATAAAAGAATACATTACCTGGTTTTTCAACTAATACTGTTACAAATAATCCTTCTGGCCAAAATTTGTTGGAATATTCCATGTCTACCAATTTACGGATATCATGGAGGGTAAATAAACCGTTATCTGCAGGCAAAATACTTAAGGTAAAATCGCAGTTTTTGCTTGGCTTAGGCACTCCTGCAGAGGCATAAAAAGGGTCTGATTTATTGGTTAAATAAAAGCGACATTCATTTAAACTGATTAAATCACGCACCCACATAAAATGGTCGAAATTTTGGGTGCTGTTATTTCTATACCCATACTGGTTGTATAAAAGTGTATTTGATATAAAGTTAAACAAATTAGCATCAGTAAAAATGCCTTGGTAGGCCGATGGGGTTGAGGCAGTGCTTAATAGATTAATTGGATTTGTAAGACCTGTTCCAGCTGGTACAAAAATATTGGCACGTAATAAATTATTAAATAAATTGAGCAATGTTTTTGCTTCTACACTTGGAACACATTGGGCATTTAAATCACACTCAGCCATAGAAAAACAAGCAGTAGTACCGGTAATAGTTAGGTTTTTAATAGCCGCAGGATTCCAAGGGTTATAATAGGGCTCTATACCATTACCGCCAGAAAATGCACTAGCAATATCTGTACTTTTGGTCTTTACCTGCACTGTTGCTTCCATTGCATAAGGACCAATTAAGGTTTTGTTATTAGCATCAAATAGTTGTATTCCATGCAAACAACAAAGTGATTCAATATCATTAAAATCATAAATCGTCTTGTATGCTGATGGGAATTTAAACTCAAATACACAATCTTCAGTACCGTTTAAAGTAAAGGTGGAAAGTAAAATATGAGTTGTATTGTTGTAACTAGATTTATAGGTAATAGTATAATTGTTTCCAATAAGACTGGGGAATAATAGGCGGGCCATGGCATCGCTCATTTCGGCATACCCATTTATGCCATTGCTTTGGCCGCCATTATAGCAAATAAGGTTTTTAACTGCATTATTTGTTACAAATTCGTTATTATCTATTAAGGCATTAAATAGGGTTTCAAAGCCAAAGGCTTGCGGGCACTGTCCACATTGACTTACACCTACCTTGCCATTTTTTGCTTGCAACTCTTCCCTTAGTGCGTCAAATTGTTTAGAGCAATTTGTTGGTAAGCCATTTAAGTCGGCGCAAAATTTATCAACCAAAGACCCCAATTCTGTTTGGTCTTTTTGCATAGTAAAACGGGGAGTTTTTTCTTTAAACAAATAATAGGTAGATGCGTTGCAAGGTTGGTTTGGATTAAAGAACTGTGAGTTATACCAATTGTTACTACCAGCATTAGGATTGCTATAATAAGCGCCTAAAAAGTTATCTTGGGTAGCATAAAAAATTTCTTTGCCTATACAGCCATTATAAAAACCATTGTAAATGGCATAGTTTTGAATTAGGTATTCTACCAATTTGCGTTTGGTTCCTAAATACATAGAGCGGTAAACTAACCAAGTTTTATCTTGGGTGGTGCTATTTTTAGAAAATTGCTCTGTGCTAGGATTAAAAGCACAACTTGGGCACGATAAATTCTGGCCATTTGGGCAATTAACCACCATATAAGCAGCCTGAGCCATAGATATAGAATTTTGCGTAATGGGGTCTTTGGCAAAATTGGCCATCAAGTCTTGCATTCTAGTATATATATCGGCAGTCATAGAAAATCCACTAGGAGCTAAGGCATAGGTTGATGCTAAAAAGAAAGGGTCTTGAGCATCGGCCTTGGCATAAGTAGTGCCTAAAGGATTCATAAATTGGTTTATCCCATTTGCTGCAAGCATAGCATTTTTAAACGTTTCAATTTTTTCAAATTTTGCATCGTAGTTATAGCTAGCATCAATAAACTCACATAGGCGTGTATATTCATATTCTGGATGATAGGCAAGCAATGAATTGGCCCATGATGTTTTATAAAGTGAAATAAAATCGGCAACATTTGCCAAATAATTTGGTTTTATTTTATAGGTGTTTTTGTCAACTTGTATAATTTCATCTCTATAATCAGAATTTACAGGTGGGTAGTACTCATTTCCAATTTTAGCCACATATACATAGTCAATTTCACCTTGAGCGGTAAGGTATGAGAAACGTTTTTCGCTAAAGGGTTCCTTTTCGTTAAAAGGAAAGCGCCAGGTAGATTTCCGGGTTGTGTATGCCAATACTTTATTGAAGGTATTTACGCCACTTGCGGCATAAAAATCTGCAATTCTAGTATTTGTTGGTAGCTCATTGGCTTCGTTAAAAATGCAAACTTTGCTAATGCTAGCATCTATTTGTCCATCTTCAAATTCAACAAATTCATTGTTAGAAAGGACGGTGCCGCTTTTTGTAATTTGAGCATACTGGCCCATTGGCTGCATATCAAGCAGCATTACCTCTTTAATAGTGGTGCAAAAGTTTGAAGGGGCACCACAATAATCTATACAAGTTGTGTACAACGCATCCTTTTCAACTTGACTAAGTCCAGCATGATGTGTTATAAAAATAGCCACTTGGCTGCTACATTGCTCACAAGTTATATCACAACCATCTAAATCTAAACTCGCCAAAGCCTCTGCCTCAAACATAGAATAGGTTTTAAAACAGTTAGAAGCCATAAACTTTTGAGTATATAATTCTAAGGCCTCTTGGTTTACCTCCAATGATTTGCTTAGACTATAATTACCTGGCTTTAGCATTACTGGTGTAAGTGTATTGTTTCGGGTTTTAAAAGTACCTGAAGGAGTTTTATCATTAAAATTGTTTAACCCTAATGTATAGGTAAGTGCAGCTCCATTTGCTTGGCAGCTAACAGAGTTTAAATTAGTTCTAAGCTGGGTAAGTATTGATTCGCCAAGTATGATGGGCTTTTTTGCGTTTGGATCGGCATATCCATATAAATACTCCTTACCACATTCGTCTTTTAAGGAAATTTTCAAATCCATTACACAATCGTAGCAGCTTTGAGCGGCACTTGGGCAATTGTCGGTGTATTTATTAGCTCGGTAGCCATATCCAAATCCATAAATATCTTCTTTGCTAATAAAAATCGGCCGATTCAAGTAGCTTCCAGCTTTGGCAAAGTCTGGGATGTTTTTGCTACCAAATGGGTTATAAAAAGTCTTATTTAATAAATCCACAGCATAGCTGCTAGAGTTTTTAGAACTCAGTGGTGCAACTGTAATAGGGTTTGCTCCCAATAATCCTGTGGCTATTGTTTTGCCAGAAAGGTTTAAGAAACTTATACTTAATTGCCCATTGGGATCGCGTACAATGTTCTTTTTATAATGACTAGCATCGCCAACTTCATATCCAAAAAGCATATCCAATTCGCGTTGGTCGGGTACATCATAATAGTATTTTGTTTCTTTGCCCGAACCCAATTTATATTCTTCGCCTGGCTGAGTTTGAGCAGCAACTCTTCCAGAATTATCGGGCATAAAGCGTGTTTGTACAAAAGCATATTCATGTGCGTTTGGAATATTATTGGCATGCTCTTGGTTTATTATCAATTCAGGGTCGATGTTTGGTGAATAATAACGTGATGAGCCTGTTGAGGTATGCATTGGCACAGCTTGTAGGCCACAATTTTCCATATCCAAATCATAAAGTTGTGGACTATATTTTACTGCACCACCAGCTGTGGTTTTGGCGAGGTTTAGATTGGGTATAAATTCAAGTTTATTGGTATTTACAGGAACAGGCAATGTATTAACCGCATTACGGCCTTGGTAATCATAAAAATTTTCGCTAGCAATTACTTTTGCTTCATCCTTGGTTTCGGATCTAGCAAGGGTTTGCCTAGGTTTTAGGGAACCATCAAAAAACGAAAGGGTACTGGAGTATTTTCCATCTTCGGCAAAATTGATAGCGTATTCATAATTAAATGCTTTGCGAGTATCAAAAAACCTAGGATCACTAGAAGAAATACTAAGTTCTATATTGTTTCTAATCTCAGTATTTAAAAGTAAAAAGCCTTCTTTCCCAACACTGTTTATTGGTCCAATAAAATCTGATAAAACCGTAATTGGCAAATCACAATCTCCTACTTGGCAGCTTAATCCATTCCAAATACCTGGAATGGCGGTCAAGGTAGTATGAAATTGAATGGGATTTCCGTTGGAAGCAGGCTGAACCCATAACCCATATCCATATCCTCGAACTCTGTAAACTAAATAGCCTTGTCCATAAATATTAGGAATTCTAAAACTAGTGTTATGCGTTAGTATTCGAGTAGAGTTGTTTCTAAAAATTGATTCAGAAAAAGGAATAATGCTACGTTGAACGGTTACTTTGGCACCATCTAATTTATAATTATCTATATAGCTCCATTCAACTTCATAATACTCAGCATTGGGAATAGGTTCCCAAGAAACTTCAAAATCATTTGTTTGGCCAGCACCTGATAGGATGTTTGAAAATGTATGCACAGAGTACAATGGATTAAACAAATACACTCTATCAATATCAATTTTAGCGCTTAATTCTATATCCATAACAGCGTTTGATGGATAAGGAATAGCCTCCTCAACCATTACATTGTATTCAATGGCACCATCTATTTCAATAAAGGATTGGGCTGTATAAGTCCCCTTTTTGCGATAATCAACCTGCAAGGTTTTATGCTCATCAAAGTTCTCAACTAGTTGAGTAACGGAGTTAAATTTACGGCCAACAATATGAACTTTAACCGTAATTGTATAATCTAATGCCTGGTAATTACTACCAATGGTAGAATTATTAATTTTTAGTTCAATTAGGCCTTTTTGGCTTAGCGTAAAAATATCTTTTCTCCAACTAGTATCAGAGTTTGCAAAACCTGATAAATCGATATCAGAAACTGATAGGATTCCATTTTTTTTAATTTCGTTTTCTTCTAACTTAGCAGGTGACGAATAATATGTTTTTTTTGCTCCAAACGAAAACTGAACCAAAATGGAAAAGATACATGCAAATATTATTTTAATTTTCATACTGGCTTATTGTAAATTAACAAAATGAAATGACTTATATTCTTTATTTAGGGTAAACTTTGTTTTTGTATCTAGACCTACATTTTTGTAATCGGCTCTTTGCAATTCTTGCTTGCTAGCAGGGGCGTTAGTAAATTTTATTTGTAATTGTTTATACCCTTGTTCTTGTATGGCTTGGTTAAGGTTTTCAACTAGCATACTCACCAGCCTATAGTTTGAATTAAATTCGAGACTTAACTTTTGCATCCCATTGAAAACAAGGGTATATCTGAATAAATTGGGATTTACTTTAGTAAATTTAACTTCTTTAGTTTGTTGAATAAATAGCGCTACATTTTCTAAAAGTTGAACCTGACTATTTATACCCACCTTGCCCAATTGATAGCTTGGAATCAAACTTACTTCAAGTTTTTGCCTATCCACTATCAGCGATTTATTTTCCCATTCATATACATCCAAATCTTTTTGAAAAATGGTTCGTGTTCCTTTTTCTCCAAAAATCATTTCACCATTCGAGCTAATTTCGTTTTTATCAAGACCTTCAGCTTTTGCCAATAGGATGGTTTGCGAATAGGTAATTTTGGTATTCGTTATGGAGGCATAATTTTGACTTATTTTTTTTAAATCGGCCTCAATGTTTTGAGCTAATAAAATGGCCGGCAAAACAGATAATAGGGCAAATGTTAGTATTTTTTTCATATTCTTATCTTTTAAGAAACGAACCTTGTTCTTTCACAGAAAAAACACCTTTTTCTGTTTCAACTTTTACCCTTATTGCCTTTCCTTCTTGATTGTATTCATAAAAGGTTGCAAAATTATTTTCATCTAATTGAGCCATTAGCTGCATGGTTTGAGGATTGTAAACAAAGGATTTTACGGTGCCTCGGCTTGGGTAAATGCGTAAATCATCAAAATACACATCTGCATTCCCATTATTTGCATTTGAGAGTTTAATCTCTAAATTTTGAGTGCCTGTAGGTATGGTAAAAGTGCCAGTAATACGTTGCCAGCCATCTATAATCGGGCCTTTTGATTTAAATATGGCTGTGGAGCTTCCTATGCCATTAAATAAAAATTGAATTCCTGGGTTGGTATAAGCATTATAGGAAATCGGAATTTGGTCTTCACGAACCCATACTTCAAACCGATAAGGTTCATTAACTAATGGCGAAAAAGATTTGATACACTCCTCACAAGCTGCTATTTCATCGGCACAATTTTCAATGGTAAATACTTTTGTAAAACTGCTAGCGCTGCAAGAAGGAGTAGGTTTCATTCTGTAATTTAATAATATTTTATAGGTTCCTGCTTCCTTAAAAGTACAAGTTCTAAAAAATGGGGAAGATCCTGATAAAGAGGTTAAGGTATAATCAGCCCAGGTATTTGTATTGGGATTATATTTTTCTAGATTCCAAGTATATGTTTCTGTTGCTGAATTACCGGCAGGAGCAATGAATTTTAAAGGTTTATTCATACATTTTCTGCCACTCATAGCAATGATATCATTGGCATTACATCCCAATTCAACATAAGCATATCCAAAATGACCACCTAAGGCACAATCAGCTGTTTTAAACGAAACTGTATATTCATCACCTGCCTTAAAAGTTGTGCCTAGAATAGCTAGGTTAAAGAATGCAGTTGACCAAGGCTTATAAAACCCACCTACCGTATATCTGCCATCATAATAGCCGCTGGGAAAGGATATGAAATTGGGGAGATTTTTATTGGCAACTGCAACTATCGTGGCACAAGAAATAGCATTGCAATTTTTATCAAAAATAGTTGCCTCAAAATAAGGTTGGTCTTCTGGTGCATGTCCTGGATCTTCCATTACAATAGCATATCTAAAAACTACAATTGGGTTATTAGGGTCGTACAAAAATTTTCTTTGTATAATTTCACTTTCTGCATTCCAATAACTATTACCTAGTTTTAAGGAATACAATCCACCTTTATTCACAATTGGAAATCCTCCAAATGGATCCTTGTCATTTACATTACGAACAATTCTATGCCTGGGAGTGCTAATTCCTTTTGTAAAAGGTGTACTTCCAACATTCATATAGCCATAATAAGTTCCAACACCGCTGGTGTTACCACTTTTCCATAAAGAAGCATCCCCATAAAAGCCAGACCAATATTGAAATGTGCCTAATTCAAAATCCATATTATTTGACGATGTGGCACAGCCTGGACTACTAGCAATATTGCCACAATCAATTCCAGTGCCATTGTTCGTTGAAGGGTTTGAGGTGCTATTGATAGAGTATTTTCCAACAGGCTTTCCATAATATTTTTTGAAAATATATTCTTGTCTTTCCCTATCAATAAAGGAAACTTGATACATATCTGGTATACCCAATTGGTGCTGCTTTTCTATAGCCGCCTTTTCGTTAAATCCAGCACTCGAATCTTCATCTTGAATTTGAAGGTTAAAGTCTTTTTTCTGGGCATATATATTGTTAAAAAATAAAACTCCTATGCAGAAAAAAACTAGCCTAGGTATATGTTTACTTAATTTTTTCATGTTACAGACTAATTACAATTTTCAATTACTTTTTTAAGGGAAACACTGTTTGCGCCACTTATTTTTAAAGACGATTTGCCCGTATGAGCCTGTTTTTGGTTTCTACTAATTTGGGTTAAGGTGGCAATAACCTCTTCAAATGTAAAATGCCTGTCTTTGCAACCTGGGTAATTATAATCTTCAAAATTCTCAAAGCCTATTTCACGGTAGCGCGCATCAGAAGCTACAATAATTGGAACTTTATATCCATATCCAAACACAGCAGAAGAATAAATGCCCAAAGGGTTTACACTTTCTAATTCTTGTCCGTTTGGTGTAAAATTGGTAACCTCCCCAGTGCTCACCCAATTGGAGGCCGTGCTTGGTATCCAAGCACCATTTGCACTTATATTCCAAAATGGAACAAAATCTATCATTATACCATCTTCCTTAATATTTAAATTGTTGTTTACTCTTGATTGCGAGCGTGTACCCAAGTATGCATAGGATTTATAGGGTCTATAAAAATTTCTGCTACCTCGCTTAAATGGATTTAAAGCCATTCCTACCTCATACCCACAATTACAATCTACCTTCCATCTATCACCATATTGAGTTGCGCTGCTGGCAATAACTTTCTCAAACTGTAGGCTCCATCCATTGATGGGGTTTTGTTTAGAAACAATGGCTCCAGCCGAAACGTTTTTAGTGTTTTTATTTCCTGATTCTATAACCCTTATTTGTGAGTATTCAGATAATTTAAACCCATCGCCCACCAAATCTGTTACACTTAGCGGATTTATTCTACTTACCCAGCCAATTTCCATATCTCCATCAGGGTCTTCTAATATAACCTTATCACCCACATTAAAGTATTGACTTGGGTTTTTTATTGCAGTATTCACATCTTCTTGAATATTATTATTATCAGCCACCCCACCTAACGCAGGATATATCCAATAGGCAGGATAGGAGAAATTATAAATTGGGTCTTCAAATTCATTTTTAGTAGAAGTAAGCAATACCTGACCCGATTGTTCATCGTACAAAATATTTTGGGTGTTTATATTAGAACTTAAATCTCTAACTACAACACTATCTAAAATACCTGAACGAGTAATGGATTTAGCAATTACAGAAGACCTAAAACCAACGGTTTGGAATTTTAATCCTAAATAGAGTGATCCCAGAAAAGCGGATAAACTGCTTATAATATCCATATCTATTTTCCCAGAAAAGCTTCGTACATTATTTACACGTTCTCTAAAATCCGAAACCATTTCAAATTCTACCCCAATAGTTCCTGGTTTAATCTGGCCTTTTGAATCTATTATTTTAACTTCATTTGATAACCTATTAATCACATTTTTAACGTATCCATTTTCTGTTTTATAGAAATATTCTTTTGAGCTAATTGGATGTTCACTATCAGTATAAGAATATACTTTTTCATAAGATGGTTTTCCATGCATATTGTTGTTTTCAATACAAAATCCTTCTGAGCCAGTTAAAATATCAGTGGAAACAAAGCTCATGGCTACCAATGAATAAGGAGGTTTGTTCCTATAGATTTCTAAATTGGTGGATTTGGTAATGGTTGGGTAATCTTTGGCTGTATAAAATCCAAACTCCATACGGCCAACATTATTCCGTTTCAAATTTTCTTTTGTATAATTAATATTTTGAACCGTTACTTTGCTATACCCCACGCCAGCACCTGGGAAATAGGATTCCCCTATTGGCTCTTCCATTAAATGTTCTACATTAGGAGATAAAAACAATTTTTCTTCGGTAAAAATGGGTTGTCTAAATGGGTTTTCTTCACCACCCATTAGGGGCTCATAAGAAGCAACACCCGAGCTAATTATTTTTTTCGTTTTTTCGTCCTGGGTAGTATAAATATATTCTTGACCATAAACAGATGGGGTGCTAGAAGCTTCTCCTTGCCACGTATCATCATATACAATTCGCTTTACCCTATATCCACCCCCTACTTTACTATCTCCACCATAAAGTCTTATAAAGGAGCTTTCGGGCTCAAAAAATTTGGCAATTTCCCTTCCTCGCATATTGGCATTAAACCCTTGGAGTAAATTTGTAACTTGCATTTGCATATAAGATGTATACATAGTATTTAGAATTTGAAACACCCCATTGTCTGTTGGATTAGGCTGATTGTATGCAATTCTTGGTAAGTTGCTCTTTGTAAAATTCCAAGCAACTTGACTTATCGGATTGGCTCCTCCTTTATCGTTAATTAAAGGGATACTTTGACCACAATCAATAGTAAGTACATCCCTTATTGGGATACAATTAATTTTAATGTATCCAAAAGATTTTCCATTTTTATTATAATAGCCATAATTAGCTGAGTTATTAATGTCGTAATGGGTACCACTTTTTAAATAGCCTGGAACGTATTCATTATTACCTGAGGTTTTTTCAGTTGTAATATTAATTAAGAACTTAAAATAGATACTCGAAATAAGGTTATTATTTTCATCTAATAAATAGGTGTTTTTGAACTCATCTTTGCTCTGCAACGTTTTTGGTAATTCAAAAACTAGATAAGGCAAAATACCCGATGAAATATAAAGATTATTTGACAACGAACTGGATGCTGTTGGCAAATCTTGGGTACAACCCGCCATTTTCATCATGTTCATTACCTTTTTGTTTTGTACAAACGAATAATCATCGGCCTCATACTCCACATGTATTTTACCCCCAGAGGGTAACAGAACGGTACTTAAATTCCAAGCCGAAGCATAGGAATTAGCTAATTCTCTATTATCTTGAATGCAATAGGGGTTAATGGAATTACTTGCGTCTGAACTTTTTTTCTTATAATTCCCCCATCGGTCGTATGAACTTAAATCAAAATTAGGATTTAGGTTTACATCATATTCATAGGTTTCGGCTGTAGCAATGCGTTTTTGAGCATATTCAAACTTGTAAGCTGAAAGTTGTCCTAGCAGAGAGTTACCATTGGTAATTTGAATTTCATACAAACTCAATTTACCATTATTTTCTGGGGTGCCAAGGGCTGAACAACTATAGGAATTCTGATTATTTAAAATTCGTTTACACAAGGAGTAATTGTATTTAAAAACAACCGTTTTCACTAATTGAGGAAGGGCATTTGAATACCTATCTAATTTATTATACAAGCTAATTTTATCTAACCTTTTTAACCTAGTATAACTTGTATTACTAATGCCTGTGCTTCCCATTTCGTGTGGGCATTTGTATTGGTTTTGAATTGCTCCATACCCATCCTCCCTATCTGATACTTCAAATTCGGCCACTTGATCTTTGGTTTCAATAGAATGTAGATACCAAATCTCCTTTTCGCCATAGGTATAGCTGGCTTTATCATCTCCAAAACTACCTTCAAGTGAATGTAGGCCAGAGTTGTAATTGGCTCCAAAATATGGGGCTCTCCAGCCAAATTTTTGAGGGAGTTTTTGATAATTAAATTTAACATAAGTACCATAATCATCATCTGTTGGTCCATCACCTGTTCTATCAATATAATCGGGCGAAATAATGGCCGTTAATAGGTAAGAATAAGCATAAGGCGGAGTGGTAGTTTTTTCATAATAATTATCAATTCCATTTGTATTGTTTTCTGAATCTTCTCCTTGTTGGTAGTTGGTATATCTAACATCCTTTTCGTGCCCATTGTTTAAACTATTGCTAAAATCACAAGCCCAATCTTTATTATTACATTGGTTTGGATTGTGCGTTGTTGAACCATTTATAGAAAAGGTACATTCTACCTGGGTGGTATTGTAAACGGGTAAACCATAATAGTATTTAGTTCCATCATCCTTTGTTATTTTAAATTCAGAATTATGGTGAGCTGGGTAAGCAGTTCTACTAATTTTTTTAACGTTCGAATACTTGTTCGCCTCAATATTTATGCTTGAACCAGTATAATCTTCAATTTCTTTTTGAAAACCAAAATTTCCAGCATCTTTTGCACTTAGGCAAGCCACATGTTGGTTTCTTCTATCGCGTTTTGTTTTATAGGGTATAGGTATTGCTTTTTCGCCCCATTTACTATATATTTTATTTTCGGCACGGGTGGTAAAAAACATGTTTTTTAGTTTTACCCTTATGGCCTCATAGTTTACAAAATCCTCAAAATAATCCATTTCATTTTCTGGAATAAGTTCTCCAGCCATTTTAAAATAGCTTTCATCATAGAACAAATCCGAATTGGATTGAGATAAGTTGCTATAACTATCATTATCTTTCCACACTCCAGATTTATCATTGTTTTGGGAAAGCCTAACATTAATCCCAAACTTAACGTCGGCTGATAATCCAAAATCAATTCCTCCAATATCTATTCCTCCACCAAAATTGGTTTGAGTGCGATCTTTAGCTTGAAAGATAGAATTACGTCTACCTCTAAAATTACCACCATAGCCTTGGGCTGTAAAATTAAACACATCAAAATTAGCTAAAGGTATAGGCAAATGAGGCACATAGGTGGCAAATGATCCATCCTTTTCTCTAGAAAAATCGTGTAAGGCATCTTCAATATCACCAGCCGCTTTGGCATTCATGTATCCATAGGCTTTAATGTATTGCATCTTACCTGCTTTTCTTAGTGCCTGGGTTTGAAAATGAAAATCAAAACTATTTCCCCAATAATTACCTGCCGCTTCATTTCCAAAACTTACCTCTAAGGAGCCTGAGGCATTTATCATTGGATTATTTATAATAGGAGAATATTGAGGTGTTGCAAACGAATATGAATAGCCTGAGTTTGCGTAATAATTACTTGAGCTAGTTATATTGTTATCACAAAACTTGGTGATTTTTTCAGATGCACCAGCTTTAAAACTTAATGCACTCAATCCTCTCCTAGAGTTATAGGATAATCCAATTGTTAAATTTCCAAACACTTCTTTGCAAGATTCACCACTTTTATCCGCTAAACCGGTATACATACAACGGCTAAATTTTGGGTTAAAGTCTAATCCAACTCCATCAGCGGAACTCGAGGAAAGGCTAAAACTATTATAGTTCCCACCCATTTTAAAACCATATCCTGTATAATTATTATAGGTAAATCCAAAACCTACCCCAATATTATTTTTCTTGATTTTTCCTGTAGTTTTATCGATTTCTTTGCCAACTAATTCATACTTCCTTTTATAATTCAATTCAAATTCAGTAGCAGGTTTAAAATTCATTTCCTTTTTTATTTCGTCACCCGAAAAGTCATCTGGTAATCCTCTTAAACCTCTGCTAAGCGATCCTGGGTTAAGGGTCCATCCAAAACCTACCCATGATGCCTCTTCATCCATACTTCCTCCTGCATTATAGGCTATGTTTAAAGGGTAACCACCTACATCCATTAGTGGGATATTGTAATTAAAATCTCCTGTAAAAGTGTTTACCATATCGGAGGTTCCTGCTGGTGTAAACCCCTGAAATTCGGGTTGAGCTGGTCCAGAGGTAAGGGCCCATGCCGCGGTAGGAAATATCGTGTTTCCCAATAGATTTACAATAAGAAATAAACTCACATATTTCTTAAAAAAGGTGCTTCTCAATTGTTTCATTATTCTAATATTATTTTGGGATTATTACGAAATAGTTCAGGATCGAACTGAAATTTTAGGATGCCACAATCAAATAAATCATCATTTATTGCAACTGTTTTGGGCACTTGCTTTTTTAAACAGGCTCCAGTAAAACCAACAAGCAGGCTAATACTTGGTGCTAAATTATACCCTCGTTCAAAAATGTAAGAGGCACATGACAACGTATCGGAACCATTAGTCAGATAAATTGAGTTTCCATACTCAAAATTTAAATGATTGAAAAAATCAGATTCATTCATTCCGGCTTTATTAAATTGGGCATAAACTGTTTCTTTACTACCCTTAAAAGGTGAAATAGTAATTTTAAAAAAATGAATTGTATCTGTATCCAATTTAGCATTGGTTGAATCTACTGTTTGCATACTCATTAATAGTTCGGCAGGAATATACCTGCATTCAAAAACCACCTTTCCAATTTCTTTTTCTTTAGAAAAGGAAGGGTTTGATTTTGTCCAAGTTTCATATTCTGATTTGCTAAGCTCCTGCGGCTTTATACCAACAGAGTTTAACAGACTTGCGTTGGTGCAAGAATTTAGTACAATTGTATAAAAGACCATTGCTAGCCTAATGAATTCCTTTATATTCTTCATTAACAAAAGCTAATAAGTCATTTGTAATATTTGTTTCATCGCTAGCATACAAGAGTATGCCCGATTCGTCTAATCCATTTATAAACACATAGTGATTTTTGTTGCCAAATTTTTTGCTTAAACTTCTCAATTGAAGCATTACTTGTTTATCGTAACTAGCTCGAACTTCTCTCACCTGGTCTTCAAACTTTGCCTTCTGCTCAAAGTAGTTGGCCTTTTTGTATTCAAACTCTTCTAGGTAAGCCTTATTTACCTTTGCTTTTCTACCAGCCATTCTGGTATCTAATTCTAAACTATCTAAGACCTGTTTTTGAGTTGTGCCAAAGGCAATAAATTTATTTTCTAGGTCTTTTCTTAAATCAAAGCCATCATATACTTTTGATAATTCTACCCAGCCTATTTTATGATTACGTTGCGTATATCCAACATAAATAAGTACGAGTAATAATGCCGTCCAAGGCAAAAAGTGTATTATTTTTTTCATTAGTTTACCTTAAATTTTGTAACAAATGCGTCTTTCTTGTTATTATATATAATTAACTTATAGATTCCTTTTGCTAACCGGCAATTGTTAAAATCAAATTCAAATTGATTATCGCCTAAGCTTTTAATTTTATTTTTTAAGCACCCTGTTTCTAAGGCAGTATTTGTTTTTAAATCTATAATTTCATATACCATTTCTTTGGAGGTATAGGGTTCTTGAAACAATAAACTTAATTTGCCATTTGTGGCTTGGTAAACGGCCGCATCCAAATCTTTTTTTAGTATTATAAATGGTTGAGGCCTTTCTTTTTCTTTAGCTAGTAGATTCCTAACACTAAACTCCCATACTTCTGTTTTTCCAATGCTATATTCATTAGTTTTTGCAAGAACCTGCCAACAATATTTTTTGCCAGTATCAAGGGGTATGGCACTTAATGGATACACTAATTGAGTTTGTTCAATATTTTTTTCTAGGTAGGTTTTATTATTCATCATACTTGCCTGCGAACAAGTTTGGTTTGGGAGAATTTGACTTAAAGAAAAATCATAGTAGATTGGCTGATTTCTAATTAATGGCGATGGGGCTTGCCACATAAATATTGGACTATTTTGTTCTATTACTGCTTCATTTTCGGGATAGGTTAAAAAGGGAGGTGTTAAGGGTTGCAAGCTAAACTCTATACATTGGTTAACTCCCATACCTCCATCGTTTAGGTTTGAACACAAAACGTATTCACCATAAGGAATATCAGACCCAGTTTGTATGTTTTGACGGTAAAAAATATATGAAATGCTTAAGGCGCTTGGGTTAATGATAGTAATACCTTGCTTAAGCGTAAACGAATTCGATTTTCCTTTTACATATATTTCACCTCTTCTGGTTTTTAATAAACCATCTAATGAAACTTGCATTTCGGCACCTGTATTATTACCAATCGTAACAGAAAACATATCGGCCAATTTTAATTGATTAGCCATGGGCTCGCTTAGGTTTAAATCTATTTGTGCAATTGATTGAAAACCTATAAAAACAAAAAGTAGAAGAATGGAATGTTTCATAGTTTAAAAATTTTGTGTAAAATGAAAAGTGAGTACAAGTCCGTTTTGAATGCTATACTGCGAAGGATGGATAGAATCAAGATCTTGTTCATAATATTCTATTTTTATACCTGCTTGTGTTTTCTTAATTCGCTTGTGGAGTTGAATTAAATAGGCATTATTGGATGGGTTCCAATTAAAATAATACGTTTTTGCGCCCACACCCATTGAAAAATATTTAAAGGAATAACCCAAGATTAAATTGGCCTGTTGTTGGTTTATACTGTCTAAAACATCTAAATAACTTAACTCGTTTGTAACTAAAACATTGCCCCATTTTAGAGAATTAGAAAGGCTTGCATTTTGGTTATGATTCACTTTTTCTGAGGTTTTAGTTTCTGTGATAGAATAGTTCCAAGCCGAACTAAAATTTAATCTTCTACTAATAGAGAATTGCCATAAACAGGTTGCGGCAAGCATTTGTTGGGTAGTTGTTTGTAAAGTATCACCAGTTTGGTGAAATCGGTATGTATTGTTTAACCCAACTATAGATACTCGTTTTAATGCATGTTTAAAATTAATACCTGCTTGTATAGAATAACTTTGATTTTTCATTTTGGCCCCTGTTTGTTCAGAGCTTAAACTGGCACTGTTCCGATACACCCCTGTTAATTGAATTTTTTTGAAAAGTGTTTGCCTTATTCTTAATTCATATTTGCCAATGTTATTGCGCATATAGTATAGTCCATATGATTCAAAAGAGTTGTTTACATGGGTATAGCTTTGTGCAATTTCTGTTTTAGTTGGCCTTAGTTGAAATTTATATTGAATAATACTAGCCGTTCCGGGCAAAATGTTCATTATTTTTTTTGAGCCGTTTAATTCTAAACTTGCACTTGAGTTAAGTTGGGTGCTTTGCGATTTAGAAAGCTCAATACTTATATCATGTGAATTCTTGCTAAAATGTATTCTAGTATTTAAAACTTGGTTTCTTTGGGGTATGAACGTGAGTTGGTTCTTCTTTGGAGTTAGCAGACCTAAGCCAGCATCTACACCATACAAATAGCCAAATGAAATTTCAAATATTCCTTGGTAAGAGTATAGTAATTGTGCTCCTCCAATTCTTCTTGAAGCAAGCTGTTTTGGATCCTCACTTAATACTCTTTTTTCTATACCTCCAAATGCATTTAGCTGTAATTGTTTGTTTTCAAAGCCCAAGGCAGCACCTTTTAAATTAATTCCATTAGCCCAAATGGGTGAATAGTTTAAAATAACATTACCCGCCTCAAACTTCCTTAAACTTTCAAGTGCCTTTAGGTAATTTGGTTCATACTTATTTAAGTCCAACTTTTTATTGGTCCCAATCGCCATTAAAGAATCTTTTAAAGTATTTGAACTTAAGTTATTCCTAAATCTATCTAAGTTTGGGTTTGTTATATCTACTAATTTGTATAGCTGTACTAGTTTGGCAAGGCTATCTGTTTTTCTTTCTAAAGGGTTATTTGGTAATTTATACTTAGTCCCAACTTTTAATAGTGAATCACCAAGTGAATTTCTTAAGCCAGTAGTATCTAAATTTGTAAAGTTTGGAAGTTTATTTTTTGGTGGTAATTTATTAATCTGGCCTATGCTATCCTGTAAACTTGAATTTAGTGCGCTTTTGTTAATATTTCTAAACTCATTTGGGTTAGGTTTTTGTATGGTAAGGGCTTCCTTACTTGGAATATTATATGAATAAAGGTTCTTCTTTTTCTTTTCTATGTCGTTTTTTAATTGTTCTACATTTACAGAAACCTGTAAATTATTGAGGTCTTGTGAGTAGTTGTTTTCACTAGTAATAAAATAATTCACATTCAGGGGTAAACCAAAGGCATCCAATGCTAGGGCTACCTGTGTTCTAGTATAAAATGCAGGTAAATCTTGATTACTAAAATTTGCGGTACTATAGCGAGTTTCATTTGTAATGCTCCCTTTAAAATCAAACTTATTAAAAACGTTTGGTGTTGTAAATTGCTTGTTTATTTTAATATTGGGCAAATCGATTTTTGATATCTGAAGAGTGTCGTGTACTATAGAATTTCCAAAACTATCATTAATAATAAATTGAATTGAAATATCATTTGCCTTTAAATGTTTTGCTTGTAATGTATCCAAACAGCTTTGTTTAAATTTACATTTACCATTTCTATTGATTTTTGTTACCACAATAGAATCAGTGATAAAGCCTCTATTTAATTTAAGGTAAGCAATTGGATATTTTTTAAAAAGAAATTTTGTAAAGCTTGAGTAGAAATAAATGCTATTTTTAATATATGAAGCACTGTCTGCACATAAAATTGCGGTTTTATGAGGATGATTAAAATCTTGAGAAAGCAACATTTGTATACTCATCAGTGTAATTGAAATTAAAACCAAATACTTTTTTGAACAGAAATATTTAGTTTGAAATTCCCCCATATTAACATAAGAAAGTAACGGCTGATAAAATCAAAAATGAAATAAATGTGAGTTGATATTCTCCTATCAACCGATTGCAATGAAAGGATGTAAATTGTTTTTTCATTAAGCTAAAATATTTCATATCGTTTTTAATTTTGGTGTATCAAACGTAAGGGGATACTTTCAATTAGTGAAAAAAACTTTATGCAAAAATTGCATAATGACGTAATCTTGAATAGGTTTTTTCTTAAATTTAGCCTAAAAACTTCTATTTGGATAATTTTAATAATATGCAATTATATGCAACTGAAATAAATGCAATTATATAAATAATAGAATTTCAGAATATTACAATTCCTGTTGAAAATAAGCTTCATGATAATTAATTATTTTCAAAAAAAAAATAATTTTGATAAATGTGTCTTTTTATTATTTTTAATGCATTATAATCGTTTAAATAAATCAGTTTTTATTATTTCAATAAATCCTTTAACACCTACAGACCTAAATTAAATTAGCAAAATCATTAATAAACAAACCCCAAATACTCCATGAACCAAGCAGTCTATAAGCAAAAAATATGCACTTTAATTAAGGAAATTAGGATGAGAAAAGGCATAAAACAGGAAGTGGTTGCATTGGCTATTGGCAAAAACCAAGGAACCTATAGTAGAATGGAATCTGGAGCTATTGAAATCACTCCTGCTGAGCTAAAAATGATTTGTGCCCTATTGGATGTTTCAAATTTAAAAATAATTGCACAAGTGGATTCTGATATGGCTAATACTCCTATGATAAAGGGTACTCCTTATTGTCACCTTTTGATAAGCTTAATTTGTCATTTTGAAGAAATTGATTTAGGCATAAATTCAGAGGAAGAATTACTAAAACAAGCAATATATTTTTTTCAATCCCGATTGAATCCTAAGTAAATTTTGATTAGTTGTAAAAAAACGCAAATCATTATACATTCTTATTTTTAGTGAAAATTTAATAACTCAATCAATATTAGTAAATTAGGGTTGAATCATAATCATATGTTTATTTAAAAAACTTTACTGTTATAATTGATAGGAGTGTTTATTATGAAAAGGCTATATTTAACAATGTACCATTCCAAAGGTGATGTAAATATTTATGAATATTGGTTTTTGTTTATAGTAAAAATAGAGATTAACAGTCATTCCGCATTAAACTAAAACGTTTTTTTAATATAAAAACTACTTTATTTGAATTACAAAATGCGTTTACCTTATTCTCATAATAGCAAACCTAAATACTACCTTCATGGCAAGCCTGTAATAGGTTTACAAGGATTAGGTGAAAGTTATAGATTCTCCTTCAACGGTCAGGAGCGTGATGATGAGGTGGCGGGTGTTGGAAATATTAATACTGCCGAGTTTTGGGAGTATGATACAAGGACGGGAAAACGTTGGAACACTGATCCTGTGGTTGACCAATCAGAAAGTCCGTATGCAACAAATAAAAATAATCCAATAAAAAATAATGACCCTTATGGAGATTGTGCAACTTGCCCACCTCCTTCAATTAATGCAGGGTTAAAATTCACAGGACTATTTAGTGGTATAAATAAAAGTATAGGAGTTACAGGAAGTGTTTTTGCCACTGTTCCAGGGAAGAATGTAAGCTTTGAGTTTGGAGCTAACATTACCAAAACAGGATTTAGTAAAATGCTTGGCAATACAACTGGAGGCGGAACATTTACCAATATTCAGACCTTTGGAATGGTTGGGCATGGAGATAACAGTAACTTACTTGGTTCTAATTCTACAGGTGGTGGTGTTTCGTTTTTTAACCCTTCTGGTGGTGGTGGTTTTGTCGGTGCTGGTTACGCAATAAACTATAATAATTTTACGGGGGGATTATCAGAACTCTCAAATCAAACTGGTGGTCTGTTATTACGTGGAAGTTTTGGAAGTAATAATGTTGGCTTTAGTATGTTCAATGACTTTGCAGGATTTCCTCATTATGGTGGTGGAACAGACCAAGGACTAACAGGAACGGGAGATATTACTTATACAAGAGGTTTAGGCAATAATGAAAGCTTTAGTGCGGGTATTTTCTTTAAGGATATTACAGCCGTTCCTGACCAAGCAGGACCACATTTATTTAGCGGTCAACGTTACAATCCAAATAACTCAGAAGGTGTTTATAATACTTTGGGTCTAAATAAAAATTTAAATTTTGGAATGTTTGGAGTAAAAGCCTCTTATACTAAATCAATGCTTAATGGTGGCATTAGTATATTCAGGTATGGTGGAGCACAAGGAGCATTATTCCAGGACGCGATCCATAACAAAATGAAACCACAAACAGCTTTGTTTCCATATAACATGAATGACAGTAAGACAGGAGTTGAATTAGGATTTTAACAAACAACATATGCGAAAATTATATTTAAATATTTGTTTTTTGTTGTTTGTGCTATCTTCATGTATTACGCCTTATGAAGTGAGACTTGAATACGCAAATAAAAAGACAAAAGGATTAGACCTTAGTTCATCAAAATATGTTGCATTATCTGATGATGTTTTAAATTATCCGCAATTAAATAGAATCAATCTATCAAATAATCCGGGCTTGAATTGGAAGTCAACGACTGAAAAGCTTGCACAAATAAATAATCTGACCACTTTATTTTTAAATGATAATCCTGGTATAGACTTAAAACAAGTTACTATCGGACTTTCTAAATTAAAAACTCTAAAGCATCTTTATTTGACTGGTAATAAGATAACTGTTTTGCCTGACGAGATTACTATGCTTACTTCCCTGGAATCAATTGATTTAAGTAATAATCAAGATATAAATATTGCAGATGCCATTGAAAAATTATCAAAATTAAAATCCTTAAAATTTATTAATATGCAGAAGTGTGGTTTAAATGAAGTGCCGCAAGCCATTACCAATATTAAGACTTTAGAAGCATTAAATTTTTATGGTAATAGCCTTGATTCATTACCTGATATAAGTCTGCTACCTAAAATACAGTCTGTAGATATTGGAGGTAATAAATTTAAATCTATTCCTGAGTCAGTAACTAAAATAAAAACAAGAATTAATTTTTATGCTCAAAGCAATCAAATAAGAACTATCCCCTACGAGATAGCATTGATGAAATTTGGTACTTTTAATCTTACAAATAATCCACTACCACCAGCAGAGAGGGAAAAAGTAAAGAAACTAGTAAATGCTCAGTATAAATTTTATTAATAGAAGTCGTTTTATCCAATCTGTTGAACCAAATCTTTGAACTTCTTTTTTGAAAGGACTAAATCATGCACTTGTAAAATCATATTTTTTTCTGTTCGGGCAGTTCATCAATCAACCACACTTTATCAAACAGGGTTTTATCTTTTATTGTTACTTCCTGAACGGGAGCAGGGCAAAATACTAAAGCAGTTTTTTAATTTAAAAACTACGTTATTTGAATTACAAAATGCCATTACCTTATTCTCAATTTTACCAACCTAAATACTGCCTTTACAGCAAGCCTATAAAGGGTTTTCAAAGTTTCACGCTAGATTATCGCTTTCAGTTTAATAGTAATGATGCCGACAATGAAATAAATGGCTCTGGAAACTATTATGATTTTTGGGGCTAGGATTTTTGATTTATAGATCAAATAAAAAATCTAGTGTTGTGCCCTCCCCTATTGGCTGCAACATTACAACTAAAAAAAATCTTTGTTAAAAGTAAATTCTAAGTAAACGTCAGAGGCGAATTGAATCTTTTGTGGCATTATTTTGTTATTGTTCCTTTTATTTAGCTATTGAAAATAAATACACCTCGATCCAATAATAGGTAAATCTAAAATAAATTTACTTCATAAATAAAACCAACAATCAATAAAAAATTTGGTGATTTGTTCCGCATCATTTACCTTCGAATTACTGTTCTTTTTTGTTGCTTATTTGTAACTCGAAAAAAGTAAAATTTGAGCTATTGTTGCTCATTTGTTGCTCAAAAAAATAAGAAAATCAGCAATATCAAAGGTTTTCGGCCTTGCATTTTCTTACAGTTTGTTGTATTGGAAAGTAGCTTTTGGCTGTTAGCTGTTGGCCTTTAGCCGTTAGCCTTTTGCTGTTGGCCTCTAGCTTCTGGCTGAGAGTAACTTAAATGGTTAATGGTTGTAATCCCGGAAAAGTAAATTCAAACAATAGAATAATACTGTAAAACTCTTTACTAGTAAGGGTTTTCGTGTTTTTGTAGCATTTTACTCTTTATGATAAAATGGCATTTTAAATACTTTTTGTTGCGCATTTGTTGCTCAACATTTTTAAGCAACAAGTTAGCAACAAAATTGAAGAGTGAATTTAAAAAACTGCTACATGCTGCACCACCCTGCACCATGCTGCACCATAAAGGAGAAATAGTAAATGACCGCTAGAAAGTACACTTATCAAAAAATCTGCGTTTACTGCCAAGAAGTATTCACATTGGTGAACTTAAATTGAATCAATATAAATTCACTAATATGAATGAAGATTAATTGTTTTAACCTCTGTGATTTTATTAAAATCAGATAAATTTCGAGTAATTAATGTAAGGTCATATGCGATTGCAGTGGCAGCAATGATGGCATCTGGCAATTTAGTTTTATACTTTTTTCGAAGTTCAATACAAATTTCAACAACATTATTTGTTAAATCCAATACAGTTGCGTCATTCATGAAATTTGCAAGTAATGTTTGATTAGCATTAGTAGAATTAAATCCCAAAACTTCTATCTTGGTGATTACTGAAACCACAGGAACCTCATCAATAATCTTGCTTGTAAAATCCATTCCAGAAACTGGAAATTTATTTCCAAGAAAATCTATTACCGAATTTGTATCGATTAAATAGTTGGATTGTTCCATTCGTTACGACTTTGAGTTACATAATTCTGAAGTTCATCAACAACATCTGAATTTAATTTTCCAGCATATTTTTCAGAAAGCTTTTGATGGGGCTGAATGTTTTTTTTCAATACTTTAAGGATATGGAGGTCTTCCAAATCTTCAAGAAGTTTGTAAGCTTTGACATCATGAATTTGAATAAGAATGGTTTCCATATTAAAGTTATAATACACAAATATAAGTCTAAGGTTGGTTTTAAGCAAACTTTAGGCTATGAATCAAACACTTACTTTGTTGGATTCTTTTAGAAATCAAAAGATAATTCAAATTAGTATTATATTCGATAATGCCTTTATCAGCTAAAACAGCTCTCAATTCTTTTACTAATTCCTATATAGAGGGGTGTAATATTGAATACCGCTTAGAATAAAACCTTGAAAAACACAACGGTTTTACTATATCATTAGGGCTATATGTTTATTAATGGTAACTCAGCATCCAAACATTACTACCAGCGAATTTAAAGCCAATTACCCCCACATTTTCTTGCAAATACATCTCTGATATTTGATATCCCCCTTTTACTGTTATTACATTGCTATAGGTAGAATCATAAAAAACTTTATCGGCTTTCATATAGTTCTTAAGGTCCTTTAATCGCAAAGAAATATTACCTTCTCCTCCATTTGAAATTTCTAGAGATATCTTATCCGATGAGGCATCTACTATGGTTTTTAGGCTATCCGTGTTTTTAAATGGACCACCCATTATTTTGGTATTATAAAGTCGTATCTCAAATGGAGCTTGCGAATGGTAAGCATATACTTCTTTGTATGCCCCTTTGGCTCTATATTGAACCCAGATTCTACAACTATTGGGTTGAATAGAGTCGTAATCGTATACAACAATGTCATAGTTTCCAGCATATTTAGACCTATTTAAAGTAAAAATTTGCCCATCTGGCCTACGAAGTTTCATATAGCTTACCCCATTATATGCAAACCAATGATTGCTGATGCTATCCAATGGAAAGCTATGGTTGATATAACGCGGAGGCAGGTATTCGGTAGGACAAGGAGGTGAACCATCCTCACTGTAACCCACGCATGAAATTACAAATAACATGGGAAGTATGAGTGATAAGATAGAATGATGTAGTTTCATAGAATAATTATTATGTAAAATTATGAATAAAATTCTTCATTTAAAAAAAAATGAAACTAACTAGCCTTTATATTGAGAGTTAAGTGGTAAAAGAATCAAATTACAAATTTCTTCAACTATTTATTAGTTATGCAAAATTTTGCTACTGGCAGAAACAGCTGCGAATTATTTGTTCAATAAAATCTATTAAAACCCACGTGAATTATCAAACCTTGACTTAGCAACATAAAAAAAGACCACTCAACAAAGAGTGGT
>Ga0209550_10001011_pt1 | contig 27225 bp, 16 predicted proteins | sample LauGreSuBDMM15SN_2_FD_187567 | JGI IMG/M metagenome (GOLD analysis project Ga0209550, IMG submission 187567) | Freshwater lake microbial communities from Lake Michigan, USA - Su13.BD.MM15.SN (SPAdes) (version 5) | ecosystem: Environmental > Aquatic > Freshwater > Lake | place: Lake Michigan... | reverse complement strand
TGGTTTGCAATGTCTGATCGAGCTGGCTTTGCAACTGCGCTTTTTCTTGCTGAATCTGCTGCACTCGGCGTGACGCTTTGTCTTTCTTATCTGCGGCTACCGCAGGACTCGCGAGCAGACTAGCAGTAATAAATAGTCCAAGGATAATGTTAGTAGGCACCGATATCGACTTCATGATCGTAATTTCCATTCTTCGCCGCCTTAGAACTTAGCGTTTAAATCAAGCATCAGCACATCAATCCCAAGTGGTAAACCAGTGATTTGGTCGGTGCTAATCCAACGACCCGTCAGCCATGCATTTTTATCAATGCCGTAACTCGCGCCAACAATCCAGCCCTTCGCATTGGTGCCACCCAAATGGAAGTCTGAGTCAGTAAATGCATCAAGCACGGCATCTGCCTCAAGACGTTTGTAAGCACCAAACACTTCCCAATCATTCGCATTCACCACTTTAGCTGTACCAACGGAGAGTTTCACTTGGTAACCTTGGTTTTCTTTCTTAAAGCTTCCCAATGCCAGACTGGTTTTTTTGGCGAAATCATTGGAATCAAAACCAATGTTGTTGACATAATCGCCCGTTAAAATAATATGTACTGGGTCAAAGGTAGCAAGATCAATTTGTCCAGTGAGGTTCAACTGCTGAAACTTAGAAGCAAGACCGCAAGGTCCGCTTAGGATTCCGGGCGCACCACAAAATGTCCCATTTTCGGCATTAATACTAAATGTTCTGTTACCTTTTTGCCTAAACGCTGGCGCTGTATCTTTGTAAATATTGGGATCGCCTAGCGGATTTGAAATTCCTTCAGTATTTTGAAAGTCATAAAGCCCAACGGCAAACTTACTGGAGACCTGAGTAGTTTTCCACTGTATCCCAGCCTGTCCGCCAACCAACCATTTGCTTTTTGCCTTATTAGTGTCCGAACCTTGTATTTCATCGATTGGAAATGCCCCGCCAGTGACAAAGGCTGAAACCGTATCGCTTAACTCCGGTGTATATTTCGCAAATGCACCATCAAAAGCTAAATCAGGGTCCCATACCATGTCGGTACCAAAGAATGGGTTTTCCATACGACCGCCAGTGACTGACAAACGTCTGCCTAGCTTCGCTTTCAAAAACACACGATCAAGCGCAAATGAGAACTTACTATCCACACTCTCCATGGTCTGATTGGGAGAGACTGGATCAACATTACTGCCCGTTGTCATCCGAATACCACTGCTTAACCAATCATTAATCTTGATATTAGCACCCAATCTTGCGCGCACTCTCATACGATCTCTGTCTTCAGAAGTATTAGTCAATGCAGCATTTCGGTTTTCGTTAGCAGAAAAATAAATAGGGAGGGCATTGCCATCAGCAAAAGCATCTCGCTCATAACGTAATCGCAAATCCCCCGTCCATTCAATACGATCGATCCAATCTGGCAAGCCTAAGCGTTCACCCGCTTTGTAATTAAGCTTGGCCATCAATTCTTTTTTAACTTCTTCGCGCATTTCTTTTTTAATAAAATCAGGCACGTACTGCACGCGCACTGTTTTTGCAGCTTGCTCATTAATCGGCTCACCTTTTTCAGCTTGTTTCTCTGCTTTTTCTAAGGCATCTTTTTCCACCGAGGCTAACCTTGCGGCTTCTGCATCTTTTTTAAGAATATCGGCTTTACTTTTGGAGAGCACACCTTCACTCACCAACATATCAATTAAATTAAGTGTGGTTGAACGCAGTTGTTCTAATGATTCGCGTTCGCCAGCATGTAATAACGGTGATGACATCATCAGCATCGAAAATAATGTCATGGTCGTGAGGGCCGCCATAGGTTTTAATTGTTTTTTAATCATCATACGTTCCTGGGTAAATCGTTTATGAGCAAATTATTCAAAATTTAATTTTTATAAGCCACTATTCTTAGAGGTAATGCGCATCTTAATAGGGAGCGGCATGTCGCTAGGTGGCGGTTCATTCGCCACCAGCTTACCTGTCAGCACCTTCTTAATCAGCGCATCTGTTTTTTCGTTGTTACTTGTGCCTTGCAGCTCAACCCGCTCAATAGAGCCAGACGCGCTCAACCACAGCAACACCACCAATCGATATTGCGCCACAGACAAATCTTTATCGTCAGCCAACGCTTCCTCTACCTTCGCCTTGACCTGACCCGTAAACCAAGCAAAAGCGGCAAGCCCTTTTTTGCCACCAATCTTGGTGCCCACATCACCGCCCTTATATTCGCTATTCACTGCACCGGCCGCAAACGGACTTGGACCATTGCCCGCTGCACCTTCCATCTTCAAGACTTCTGCTGGGGGTGATGGATCAGGTTTAGGCTGCTGGATTTCTTTCACTTCTTTAGGCTGCACTTTTGGCGGCTCTTTTGGCGGTGGCGGCGGCGGTGGTGGTGGTGTGTCTGGTAACAGTTTCACCGTGGTCACCGCTTTTTTGTGCGGGGTGCCACCTGACATCAAGGCCTTCCCTAAATACACCAAGCCGGCTAATACCAATAGCGCCAACAAGATCAAAGCCACACGCTTTAACCACACAGAACCACTTGCCGGCGTTCCTTGCGCTTGCATTAGGTGCCAATCTTGCCGGTGACTAAACCAACATTACTAATTTCTAAACGATTCACCAAATCAATCACGCTTATGACCCCTGCATAGGGCGCATCCGCGTCACCGCGGATCATCACATTAAATTGCGCATCTTTAGCCTTGGCCGCATTAAGCTGAGACTCAAGCTCAGCCATGCTCACACCAATGCCGTTAATTAACATACCGCCGCCTTGCTGCACCTGCACGATTTTGACATCGTGCTTTTCCGTGCTGGGTTTATTAGAGGGCTTAGGCAAGTTCATGGTGAGGCCCTGCACGCCAGCGGTGGTCATCAAAATAAAGATCACCAATAGCACATAGGCCAAATCGAGCATCGGCGTGATGTTAATGGTGTCGTATGGTTGTGCGTCGTTTTGTACTTGCATGTGCTTAAACGGCCTGCTTCTTAGTCACTAAACCGACTTCAGTAATATCGAGTTTCTTACAGATCCCCAGCACTTCAGACACCTTATCAAAATGCGCGACCGCATCGGCTTTCAGCACGACGGGCAGACTCGGGTTACCACTCTTATATTCCGCTAAGCGCTGCTCTAAGGTGGCCATATCCACAGGGTAAGCGTCTAAATACACCGAACCATCGCTTGTAATCGTAATGGCGCGCATCTTAGGCTTGGCTAAGGGCGCAGTTGCTTGCGTGACCGGCGTTTCTACCTTCACGCCTTGCACAGAGGCTGTCGTCATGATAATAAAAATCACAAGCAGCACATAGGCCAAATCTAACATCGGGGTGATGTTAATCTCGTCGTAGAGCTGGTTCTCTTCCTTGACGCCTTCAGACATATTGCCTGCCCCCGAAACGCGCTTTTATGCTCACTATCTTTATGATCACTAAAAAATCAGCCTCTATTGCTTGCCGTACAACTCGGCAGTACGGGTGACAAACTCATCCACAAAAATTTGCATCGCGATGGTGATGTTCTTAATCCGGCTCGCTAAATAGTTATAGCCAAATAGGGCAGGAATCGCCACCGCTAAACCCGCTACCGTAGCGAGCAAGGCAGCCGCAATCCCTGGTGCAATCGCGTTCACGTTCACATCGCCCGCCGCTGCAATCGCCGCAAAGGTGATCATTACCCCAACGACTGTCCCGAGCAGACCCAAGAAAGGACCGCCTGAAATCGCAATAGTAAGGAGTACCATGCCGGCGTTTTGTTTTTGAGTTTCACGCACCAAGTCAGCGTCAATCGCCGCTTTAATCGCATCCATCGCAGCGCCAGTGAGCGCTAATTTTTGGCCTGGTTGCTGACGCTTAGTAATCTCGCGCAAACCAGCCTTATACAGGCGATAAAGCGTTGAATTGTCATAGTTAGCACCTTGATCCAAAGACAATAGATCATTATTTGCATTTTGAAAGCGCGCTAGGAACAGGGTATTGTCTTTATCGGTGATGGAAACCAATTTGGCTTTTTTAATCATCACCCATGTACTAATCCCAAACATGATCGCTAAAATCCCAATTACCACCTTGGCATCGATCGTTAGGCTGCTAATCAAAATCGCGATATAGTTTGGCTCGCCATCACCACCCTCTTCATCGTCGCTTTCTTCAATTTTTAAGAGCTGGCTGTCCATGCCCTGCGCGCTGGCGCTGAGCTTGAGCCACTCCGGGCTTCTTGCAACATTAGCGAGTTGCATTTCATCGATTTCGCCGGTAAAAGCGTCACCCACTTTAATGTTAACTGAGGCATCAACGACTGGCACATCGCCCGAGGCAACTGAGATGCCGTTGATATAAAGACTGGCCTTAGCACCGTCCACGATCAGCGCCACATGTTGCCATGTTGCGGCTTTGAGTTCACCGCCAGACAACTTTCCCCCGTTGAGGCTTAATTTAACACCCTCTGTTTTTAGGCTTAAGGCATCACCCAAGCTAACAAGGGTGGATGCTTGTGTGATATTGGCAGGCTTCACCCAAGCTGACCATGTGTAGGCTGCAGCGCCTTTGAGGTTAGGAATCGCAGCAATAGTTAAAGGCTTGCCATTAAAGACTGCCGCCTCACCGAGTAATGCTGATTTTTGAACGCTGACTTCACCTGCTGCAACCAATGCACTCGCTGAGCTATCTTGCAACAGAGCTTTTTCAGCGAAGTGAAATGCAGCAACGGTCGCCGCATCCCAAGTTAATTTTGCATCCGCACCTGCAGTGGCTTTTTCATTACCTGAATATACCCAGAAATGTGCCTCTTTATCTGCTGCGTCAACTTTTGGCAACTGCACCCAGATCACCGCCAACTCATTCACCGAGTCATATTTTTCAATGTGAAACTTCAGCTCAGTCTTGTCATCTGCTGCGATAAACCTAAGGTCTGAGCCATCCGCATTCGCTGTGCTAAAGTCAAAGTTACCTGAGTGCAAGCGCACCACCGCAGGAAATTGGGTCTGGGCAGGTGTAACGCCGACCGCATTAATGCTGATCTTTTTTTGATTTTCCCAATCACTGTTCCAGTTAGCTTGCGCTAATAAAGGCAGGATCAAGCACGTCGCTATTACACATAATTTTTTTATCACCTAAAGCTCCCTTAAAACAATTTCATAACATAAGGTTTAAATGTTACAACAAGATGAAAAAAACAACTTCGTCGCACTAAATTGTTTACTTTTAAATTACTCACCTAGCGAATCCAAATTACTAGAGCCCGTCATAACATCCGTAAAAAATTAGCGCCAAGAATGCGGCGCTAAAAAATAAGTTTGTTGATAGAGTTCAGTCCTCTTTGACGTTAGTGGCTTTAGTCACCCAGACCAATCACCTCAACTGAAATTAACGATGGCATCGGCTTTTTAACAGTAGCATTTGCCGTTGCTTGCCGCGTAATATCATTGGCAATCGACTTAGTTGCATCCGCCGCTGCATTAGATACGCCCGTCATAGCGCCAGCGACACTGCCGGAACTCGCCGCAGGAACCCCGCTAGAGGTGCCCGTCACAGTAATGTTATTTGCACCTAACACTACTGTGGCCACAGCAAGGAAGTTACCCGCAGCAATTCCCGCTTCACTGGCATTTAGGACGCCGCGTGGCGCAATCAATGCAACACTACCTAAAGGCGGTGCTACTTGTGCACCAGTTGGACCATCAGGGTCATAGGTTTGTGCGCGAATACCACTTCCCGCTGCCGCGCCTTTTGCCTCAATAGTCGTTTTACCATCGGCATTCGTACTTACAACACGTTGCGGAACAGAAAGCGCCGTTTTAGATCCACGACCTGCATCAATATCACCGTTATTCACCCACACCGTAATATCGCTTCCATATTGGGTAATGATTTTGGATTGCTCGACCTGAAACCCAGTTTCTGCAAATGCTCTAATCGCCCCACCACGCTCGGTCACAATACCGATATTATTACCTGAAGACGTTGGGACGCCCGCATTAATAAAGCCACCCGGCGTGAGAATATCCACACTACCCTCTCGACTGGTGCGAATCTGACTGTTATAAAGCGACAAATCACCTTTGTATGTTCGATCAGAAGGGAACAAGCTCGCAATCGCGTTATCTCCCCTATCGTGGTTTTGACTCTCAGCGTAACCTTTGCCGGATGCGAGCAATTCAGATGAAAAATGTCGATAAGCAAAGGTAGCTTGTCTTTCAAGATCTAATCCCAGATATTGCGTCATTGCGGCATCTTCGGACAACGCAGCATTACCTGTTATATTGCGCATATAAATCGCCACTCCTTTTGCAGTATCGCTTCGATAAGCTGCTAACAAACTAGGATTAGCCAGAAGTGTGCTGGGACCAACGCCATTTGGATTGATATAGCTCAAAACATAATCAGCAATAGAAGCACCTAAAACACCTGCCCCAGCTAGCACAGTGACCGACGCCCCTTGGTTTGGTAAGGCGGGGTTGAGTGTATTCGCAACTGTCACAATCCCAGCGGATAGCCCTAAGCTTACGTTATTGTTAGCCTGGACAAGTAGCTCACCTGGACCCGCAAGCGAAATTTGTGAACTTTTGTCTCCTGGCATCACTAAATCACGACCTGCTTTTATCACAGAGATATCTTGGCTATTATTATGCTGAAAAATCGCATTCAGTGTTATGTCTTGTCCAGCACTTATATATACCGCTTTGGATGAAGACAATCCTGGACCTTTGGTAATAGAAGCACTTAAATCCCCGGTCATATTAATTGAACCAGTCTCAGCAACAACTAACACAGGTGTCGAATTAGAAGTATTCAAAAGGCTTGCCGCGTTGCTATTTCTTAACTGAAGAAGAGCAGAAGGTAAATCACTTCCTGAAGCCAATGGACTAACAACGCTAGGCAAGAGTCCAACATCTGCATTTGATAGTGCAACTAGGTTTGATCCTAAAGTACTCAGCTCACCAAAGGCCAAAAGACTTAGGTTTTGATTAACTGATGGTGAAATCACTAATCTACCTAAGTTTATATTCCTACTATAGGAAACAGCCTTAACGTTACTTGGATGAATTTCTAAGGAAGTGGATGCTCTAGCAACATTGGATAAACCAGTTGATGCTTTAGCGGTTATATTGGAAGGGCTAGTCAACCCTAAAGAAGTATCACCCAAAAGCGAGCTAATAGTAAACTCACTTTGTTGACCATAGGTCATAAAAAACGAAATATCCCCACTCAAGCTTGCCCCACTAATGCCTCCATTCACGGTTGATTGAGCCCACAAGGTAGGATTAAACACTGTTTCAATGGCGGCATTCTTAACAGCAAAAACTTTTGCACTTGCATCTTGAAGTGCGATTGTTGTTCCAAAATTACTTTCAGCCGACTTTATTTCCCCACCAGCCATTAGCAATAGATTACCTTTGCCAGCATAATAAATACCACTCGATATATTATTGCCTGCGGACACACTAATGTTGCCACCGCCGTTAAGACTTGACACTCCATCAAGTTTATATCTAGCTGTGGTGGGAACAGAAACTGAAAAGTTGCTAATACTGCCGCCGGCATTTACTGTCACATCCCCCCCACCCATTGCAGCGACTCCTTGCTTAAACAAATCAGGACGAACCCACCAGCTCACATCCTTACTAGAAGTGCCACCACCTTGGCGAAACAGCCATGAGCTAATGAGCTGCTGGCTACTTCCTGAAGCAACTTTCCCGGTAATATCACCTTGCACATTAATATTAATGTCGCCGCCTTGGGTTAAGTAACTTGCACTAGTAATGCCGTTTGAAGTTAAGGAAGCGGTTGATGCAGGCGGTATAAATCCAGGGAAACTAACTGCTGCTTTACCTACTGTATAAATCACTGAACTGACATTGCCCATTGTCAAGTTACCACCAGCAGCAATATTAATTTCACCTGTTCCAGTTCTAATTAATTTACTATCAGCTAAACTAATGTTACCTTTTGTAGCATCAGCACTTTTAGATGTAGTCAACTGATTCGCTGATGATAAATCAGCACCCGCAACTAGATTAAAGTTAAAGGTATTCCCTGTCTCCAATTTTGAATTTGTTCTTACGCCATCAAATCCATCACTCAATGTGCCATTAATATTGAGATTATTATTTGACCTCAAGGTCAATGTACCGCCTTGGCCAACTTGTAAAACTCCAAAAGCTCGCATATTTAAATCCGTCACTGTTGCTCCAACAGTTAAATCCGCAAGAGCTGTTGTTGCACTGCTCCTCACTTCAATATTTGGCAATATAGCAACATTCGCTCCATCTTGAGTCTTATAAATGTCCACACCAAGATTAGCCTGGTAGAACGCATTTGTGTCTGAAACAATCATTGGAGTGGTAGCGTTAAAGCTAGTACTAGTGTAGACTCGAACTCCTTCAACCCTTACTGTGTCAGCACCCGTTACAGCAGCAGTTGCATTTGTGTCTAAATTCACCGTATTAACATCTGTCGTCCCGCGATAGGCGCGCATAGTGACACTGCCTTTTTCACCAAGAACTGGGCCTTGCTTATCACCACTCACATCGATGAGTGCACCAATTTCCGCAGAAATGGCTGTGGTGCTAGTTGACAATGATGAAAGCACAACTCTACCACCTGCGCCCTCAAAAGCATCTCCGTCAACCAATGCCTCCCCAGTCCCTTTAGCTAGCAACCTAGCAGTATTTTTAAGGTTTAAATTATCGCTAGCATACATCTCGATCTTGCCACCATTACTACCGCTAGCATTCACATTACCAAACACATCAATCTTTCCGGCGTCTGCACTTAAGATGACATGCTTAGCGATGACCGTATCGCCGGATGCAATTGTGACATCCCCATTACGCACTCTCAGGTCTTGCAAATTTGTAAAACCGCCAGCATTGAGAGTTGCATTAAGAAAACTAAAGTTTGGTAAATTGTTCGAGTCAAGCATAAAACTACCAGCTCTATTTTGTGAGGACGCGAACCCTTTAAGATTGCCATTAATCGTTGTTGATCCGTTAGAAATGATATTGATGGTACCCGCATCTCCATCAACATTACCTGAAGCGTGTTTGCCAGAAACGTCCAATATTCCGTCAACAACAATATTTCCGCTTCCAGTTGTCTGAAGAGTAATACTGCCAGCTGGCGTGTATTCAGTGAACTTATCAAACTCGACGGCAACTGATGTGGCTTTTAAAGCCCCAGAAGAACTAACCATAAGATCTGCTGAGGTCGCTTTTGCAATTAATTGGCCGCTAGGCAAGTCGATATTACCGCCTAGCGTTAGTGCGGTTGCTGACATTGTTAACTTTGCACCTAATCCATTTGCCTCAACCATGCTAGCCTCATTAACCTGCAATTCGGTGGTCATTGCACCTGATGCAGCAATTGTGAAGTTCGCATTTGTAGCGGCTGAAATACGTGAGCTTTTAAGGTTTGTGGTCGTTGTATTAATGTTAGCAACACCAATGCCTTCTACTAAAATCTCTTTTAATGCATTTAATTTGACAGTTTCAAAGCCGTCGATTGTTGAATTGGTGCTAGCGCTGCCGCCAACTAGCTTTATGTTGTTAGCGTTAAGTTCAAGCTGGCCAGCTGAGGCAGAACTAACAGCCTCGTAAACTGCACCCATGGAATTTTTAAGAGTTAAATTATTAGCGGTGAGCTTAGCAGTTTGATTTTCCGCCATGTGCCCAGCAATAGCGCCAGCATCCAAAGTAAGATCAAGCGCGTTATTTCCTAAATCAACCGAGCCAAAAATATCAATATTCTTATAGCTATTCAAGGTCACCTTAGAAAGCTGCCCAAAACTCGATAGCAAGCTATTGCTGATTTTCAAGCCTGTTGCTGAACCGCTATCTCCAAGAATAACTCGATCAGCTCCTATCGAGATTGTACCCGCATTAGCTACCCCGACTTGGCCGTCAAGACTCGCCGAAGCTCTTGAGTCCAGCAACATGGAGCGAGCAGCGAATATATTAGAGGCATTCGCAATGCTTAATTCACCAATTGCATCACCACCAGTGCGTTCCAGCACCAGATCATTCAATGATGAAAGCGCAATTAGTGCGCCAGTACCGTTGGTTTTTAATGTATTTTTACCAATAGTGCCAGTTAATGTGTTAGTGGTCGCAATACTAGCTCCCGATAACATACTAAGCGAGTTGGTCGATGCAGCAATGAGCTCTTTTACTAACAATTTATTTTCGTTGTTATTAGCAAACACTAAACTACTTGCCCCGGCAGAAATTTGACTAGATCCATCAACATTTATTGTGCGTGTACCGCCCAATAACAAGCTCTCAGCATTTAATCTATTTAACGATCCAGCCAATAGTTGCAAGTAATCTTTGGAGCCGTCATTAATACTAGTCACTACTTTGATTTTGCTTGAGTTGATATCTACCAAAGAACCACTTGCACCCACTCCCTTATAAGCGAGGATGGTAGAATCTAAGTTCAAGTTGTTTGTTGCGTTAATAACCAATTGCCCCGCATCAGATGATAATCGAGGTGCGGATCTGCCAGCATCCTCAGCTAGCTTAGTAAAAAATGCATTTCCGAGGGTCAGCTTATATTCGGAGGGCGCTTTAGAAACCTCTCCTTTGCTCGTATAGAAAATACTAGCATCTGTAACCTCAAAAGCACTGTAATTGGTATCTCTATAACTACCATTTGATTTATAAGTAGAAACCAATGTTGAGCCATCAACTTGCACTATTGTGGCTGCCTGCGTAATAGCTTTTGTGGACGTTTGGACCATAAAGGCACCAGGCAACAAAGCATAACGGGCAGGCAATAAAGCATAGTCGCCATCAGTAATGCCAGACACGCCACTCAAAAAAATGCTGTCGCCAGGATTGATGAGTACATTGGCTTGGGTGAAATTGTAATCAAATGGCGCATACTCTCCCTTTTTAATGTTGGGAAGAACTGCAAAAGTACCTGCTTCGGCTAAAATATCGCTCGAACCGCCTATCCCATTAATCCATTCATATGCCAAGGTATCATCGCTTTTAGCTGATAAATGATTATTTGAGTTTAATGCATCATTTGAGCCAGATATATTTATAGTCGCCCCAGCATTCATTTTAATGTCAAGGGATGAAATACTGATCTGCTTTTCTTTGATCTTGAGGAGGTTAGTGCCATTTTCACTCGCCACGGAATCTACTGAAGGCGCTTGCATAACTAATCCACCTAACCTAGTCAATCCATAAGGTATTAATTTCCCCTCTGAAGATACCGACGTAACACTGCCCAGATTAAAACTTACTTTATCACTAGGCGTAAATTGACCATCTGCATCTTTCGTTTTTGCAAACACAATTTGGCCAAGCGGGGCTCGCAGGATGCCCCCTTGAACAATCTGATCAGCATAGAATTTCAGGCTACCAGCGGCTGACAAAGGCACATCAGATGTAGTTAGGCCGCTCGCTCTGATTTCTATGCTGCTATCAACCCCAACTGTTTGAAAAATAAATGCACCATTAGTGACTGGATATACCTGACGTGCTTGCAATATCAAGGCGCCGTTGGTGAGCATTGAACCTTCTGCTCCTGCCTTGAACGCGCGCCCTCTGATATCATAACTTGCATCAAGTAAGGTTTTATTTACTCCTGATATAGCAATATCACCAATTAAATCAATCTGTGAAGCCTTAAGCTGTAATTCACCACTCCCATACTTTGGCGTTTCTTTGGAAATACCACCAAGCCCTGCGTAGCCTGCAGCTAATTTAGTAATGCCATTATTTGCAACTTCTATCAAACTGCTTTTAAATATCAACTTATTTTGCAACTGCAAGTCAAGTCCATTTGCAAGTAAAATTCCGTCTCCTGGTACACTCCTATCAACGTCTAAAGTGAGGCTTGAGAAACGCGCGTCAACAATTTGACGTTTTGAAATTACTGCCGTTCCAGTAACTGTTGTCAGATCATCACCTATGTTGATGGTCGCGCTACGAACAACCTGATCTGTTGTCAACTCAATTGTCCGTGAACCATTTGGATATGGGTAAATTGAACCATTGGTATCATCCCCGCCAGCGAATGTAAGCGTTAAGGATCCAGCCATTCCATTACCCTGCGCGGATGCCCTCATATCACCATCTAGCACCATGCCGTTACGAGAAGCAATACTGATACTGCCTGCTGAGCCACTAAGTGTTTGTCTTGCATATCCGGACTGAAGCGCCACATCAACCTCACCTGAGGATGCAGTAACGTCTAGTAGACTTCCCTCTTTAAGAACAATAACAGCACGATCTCCGCCAATTAAGCTTATACTTCCAGCGTCTGACACTGTTGCTTGAATTAAGCCATTATTGCTTGGGGTAACTACATAATTGCCTTTAGCACTTAGCAAGGCGTTAGGACCAACAAAAAGGCTTACCCTATTATCATAATTAGGATATCTAGCCATCGTGCCGATCAAACTGGCACTTATAGACCCTGCTGGGGCAATAAGAGCCCCCAATAAAGACATTTGATCGTTAGACTGCAACGCAATGATTCCTCCAATTCCAGAATTAGGAGCATCCAACTTTACAGTAGTATTGTTTGCCAGAGACAAGCTCCCTTGAGAATTAAAAGTGATCGATGCTGGTTTACGTAAATAATCAGGAGCTATTATTGGCGAAGCAACCATATTCATATCAGACCCACTAAACAAAGTGCGATAACCAGCATTGACAATTAGGCTCTGAGTTTGCGGTTGTATTATTGAACTAGTTCCAGCAGAATCGCCTATCATAATAGATGAGCCGTTGAAATTAGTTTTGATGACGTATTGACTAAAGCCACCTTGAATAAAAAAACCTTCTGGAAGCCAGAAAGTGTTGTCAAGATTCTGAGCGGCGGCTACAGAAATCTCAGCAGGAAAAGAATTTGGAAATGGACTTTGCCCACCCACTTGGATATTTCGATAGGCACTTAATGTAAGGCTTCCCCCCTTGATAAAACCATAAGCTGAAATACTCGTGTCTTCAAGGTTACTAATTTTAGTGATACTGATTTTATATTCGGGAGCAGCTGTGCTAGTAATCTTACTTGCTACACCGGTAAGTGAGATATCCCCACCTTTGCCCCCAGTTAATTTATTATTTTTGTTTAGCCAGGCACCAGCGTTCGCCTCAATGATAACGCCACGCCCTATAAAAAGTCCGTTCTTGTCTATGTCATTTTCTGCAATTGTAATTGTGCCAGCATCAGTGACAATAGGGCCAAGCGTGGCGCCTGCAATCCCTGGAGTATCATTTGTATAAATGCCAGAAGTACTAATTTTGACGTTATTAGCCAGGCCCGTATCACCACCAGAGATTGAAACAGTTCCACCCGGGGAAGAAATATTGGCATTTATATTAATAGTGCCAGCAGTTTTTAAGCTAACAAAGCCTTTGGGTGAGGTGATGACAGGCGCATCAACAAAAATACTTCCCCCACTCGCATCTAAATTGAAGCGAGTAAAACCACCCGCTGAAGCAGTTTTATCATTAGAGAAAATACTTGTTTCAACCTGAATTTCATTATTAGGCAGTAAGCTTCCTGGCGAAAATTTTCGTGTATCAATATCTAAGCTACCAACAACCGAAAAATCATTCGCCAAAATACTGTTATTTTTGGTAACTAACCGGAAGTTAGGTGAAGTACCTGAAGGAGAGTTTAGTGTAAAACTGAAGCTTCCGCCCAGCACTTGGCTATCACGCTGGAATAGGCCATTGTATGCAAAACCTTTCAAATTTGCTTGTAATAGAGCATTGGTAGCAACAAAATTCAAACCACCTACTTCACTGCCTGCGGTATAGGCTTGGTAAAACTGTCCGAAACTATTTCCTAGATCCCAACTTCTCGTGACCCCCCATTTGTTATCTGTCAACGAATAAGTATCTGCAAATCCTTCATAAGGCGTATCTTTGTCTGCTAAAGAAATGGGTATATTACTACCTTTGTAAAGCAATTGGCTCTCTCGAACAAAGCCTGCTTCATAAGCAATAGTTCCGCCCGAAACATTTATTTTTGAGCCAGAGCTCAGTACCACATCGCCTAAACTAGCCTCTAGTTTAACAGAGCCCGCATTTGACATTACCTCAGAAATTGTGATGCCTTTAATGGCTCTAGCTGCCTCTAATGTATCAGCGGCAATCAAATCTGTGCCTTTACGAGCATCCACATAAATAGTCTTGCCTATAAAATCTGTGCCACGCAATAGAGGCGTATCTTTTAGTTGTTCAGAATAAAGTTGAAGCGCCAACTGATTTCTTGACATGGGCGCAGACGCATCTAAGCCGGAAACATCAATCGATGCTTCACTGCCTAGGTAAATCCGAGTCGCAAACAAAATGTCGGCACTCGGTTTTTTTTCATCTAGAGATTTACTTGGATCAAATTTGGCGATTGCAGTAACATCCCCACCGTGCGCAACAATACTACCGTTAATATTAATGACACCCGCACTTAACTCAACCTTAGATGCGCCTAGCAACTTATTACCATTTGCATCAGTCAATTGTGATTTAAGAATTTCTTCTTTATCCGTAACTTCCACATCAATATTAGTGAGGCTATCTTTACTGCTACTCTCAGCTTTAGAGATATTAAGGACGCCACCATGCTGCGCAGTAACTATACCGGATACACTATAAGTGGTATCTCGCGCTAACAATCTTATTGAACCATTAGCACGCACCGAGGTGGATGCTGAGATTCGACCTTCTTGGTTTACCGCTAAACCGACCATGGTGACGTTACCTAATTTGGAAACAATGTCACCTAAATTGGTTGCCGTACCTCCAGAGCTTACTTCGACCAACAAACCAGCAGGGTCTGAACTGCTAGCGAGATATACCTTTTGACCTGCAGCCAATATGGTTTGGCCTTCGGGGGTGTTAATAACGCCAGCATTTGTAACATTAGGCGCGAGTAACATAATGCGACCACCCGCATTTGCGTTCAGTGTTGCACCTGCATCTACTTGCACAAATCCTGTTGTGCCAGTAAAAGATGGATTTTTAGGATCAGAAATAACACCGTTTGTAAATAATGTGTCGGTTATATTGAGCGAGCTTGCTGTGAGTGACCCCACATTAATTTGCGCGCCATTGCCAAAAATAATGCCATTGGCATTAATAAAATATACATGGCCTAGCGCATTGACATTGCCAGCAATGGTGCTTGGATCAAGACTATGAATATGATTAAGGACAGACCATGATGGGTTTTCTTGCTTGAAATTAAGCGTTTCGCCAGCATCTAATTTAAGCTGCTGCCAGTTCAAAATGGCCTTAGGGAGTGTTTGTTGAATGTCCATCACTACACCCTTAACAACAGGATCATTAGCACCTACCCACGATCCACCGCCTGGCAACAAGCCATCTAAAGGGTCAGCTATACTTAAACTAGCGGATAAAGCAAGGTTGCTGGCCATGATGGCGGCCAACAAACGTCTGCGACTGCGATCTGGGCTGGATGATGCCTTGCCAGCATTGCCGGAAGCGCTTTCTGGTGCAGGAACAAACATGCCCAGATGCTTGCTATACAATAATCTAAATACGTTTTTATTCATGAAACGCCTTTTAAAAAGACCACATCAGCAACACTAAACTCACGCCAATCTTGAATCGCCCAGATTAAGCAGAGTCATTTGTTCCCAGTTCATTTACCAATCGTAGCCGACACGGAAATGCAACCTGGAGTCACCTTCAACAACAGGACCGGCACTGCGTAAGACTTTAGCAAGCTCAATCTGGGCAAACATTTTATGCCAGCCTTTGAGGCGCAAACCAAGCCCATAAGAAGCTAAATTAAAAGTATCCGTTTGATTAGGGAGGGGATTGTTCACACTCAAATGTGCGGCATCATAAAATGCAAGGCCATGCATATCCGCAATTTTATCGGAAACATATTTAGCTAGCGGTGGCGTGCGTAGCTCAAAAGAAGCATTAATTCCTTGATCTCCAAAAGATGTAGCTTCTAAATAACCACGGACGGTATCTAAGCCACCTGCCAAAAATTGCTCACTCGAAATAAGTGGCTGATTAGACAATTGACCATTTAGATTGGTATACATCTGCCAGCCTTTATAAATATTTTGGGTATGCTTAACACCAGCCCGAACATAAGCAAAATCTGACTTTGCTAGATAACGTTTATTCGCAAACTCTTGTTCATCATTACCTAAGCCACGCAACGAAAAGGTTACACCAGCATTCAATTGTGTTGTGCTTTCTTCGCCTTTAAGCGTGGCATCGTAGCCCATATTAAAAGGGGTGTAAGCGATAGGCGTATTAAAACTATCCGAGCCAAGAACACCTACCGTCTCTTTAAAGTCTTTATAGTCCACACCCATAGTTAGGCTGTGATAATAGGTTTTTAGCGCTGACAATGGGTGGATATAGCGCATACCAACAATGTTACCGTTACCGATGACTTTATAATCACCTACCGCACTGATGTTGCTTTTTGAAACAACGCCATACATCACCCAGTAATCACCCCCATAGGGAATCATATAGGTTCCTGAAAACACTTTAGTCTCGTTCAAATCTTCTGGCGTCACCTGAAAACCCATGCTTAGGCTATGACCTGCTTGAAATAGATTGTCATAACGCATATAACCGCTTAATCGGGTTTCGGTAGTGTTATTTGAATAACGGTTATTTAGTTCAATGCCCGTATGAAAAGGCAAGCTATCTTGCACTTTAAGATCCACCTCAACCTTACCTGGCGTTTTGGATGCACGCAAAATTGGCGTTACACTTCTGTCTGAGCCACCATTTACAGCAGCCATTTGTTTTTGAATTTGCGTAAAATTAGGGATTCTACCTTCAGTAAAGTCCGGCACCTTACTCTTGATTGCACCTAGCGCATAATAATTAGCGCCTAGCAAGCGCAATTTTCCCACAGTGCCTTCTACCACCTCAAGTTTAACTACACCCAAACCTACATCTTGCTCGGGTATACTCACCGACACGGTTAAGAAACCAGCATCATGAAATGTTTTTTCTAAAGCACTGCGCGCCAACTCTACATCATCAATACTCTTCGCCTCACCCAGAAAAGGATAGACTGCTTGCTCAATATTGTCCGTCGACAACACCGTATTGCCTTGAATTCTGTATTCCATGATGTCAAAAACATTTTTTTCAGGCTCTGCGGATGAAGCAAAGCTCAGCATCAACATCGGAATTAAAAATAAATATCTCACCTGATTTATCAAAATCTTCATTGTTTGTTGCCAACACCACTAATATTAAGTTATGAATACTTATTCAGTTTAGCTATATTAAGTTACATTAAAATGACATTCTAAAATAAAAAACCCCCTTGCGAGCAAGGGGGCGAAAACAGCAATTAAGAACTATATTAGCTTAATTATGTTATGCAGCTTAGTAGAACATTTGAATAGGTGCGCAGTTGTTACCAAACTTAGTCCCTTTACTCATTTGCGAACCAACTGCACAGCTTGAACCACCAACTGGGTTAAGCGCCATACCACGACCTACGTCAGAACATACGGCTGGGTTACCTAAACGTGTTGCGATTGCATTAATCAATGCTGCATCAGAAACACTAGCTGAAGTAGCAACAAATGATTTCATTTCCATAACAAATTTGTAGCTGCCGTCCATCATGGTTGCGCGTGCATTTGTCGTGTCGCCAGCTTCAGGATGAACGCCGTCAACTTTAACGAACTTATAATCAGTCGCTGGTGAATTTTCTAAAGAAACCACACCGATACCAAAGTTTTGACTTGCATCAGAATTAATTGTGGTCATCGCTGTCTTAACACCGGAAGTACCTGACTGTTGAGTCACCACCAAACCACTAACACTTGCAGTCGCTGGGAACAATTGACCTTGTGGTGCACCACTTGCACAAGGTTTGTTCAAGAAGAATGCATTTGAAGAAGCTTGCGTACCTGAGGTTTCAACACGTTTTTGTAATTTAATTGTTTTATCAGTACCAGTCGAACCTAAGATAGGAGACCAATCTGTTTGATAACCACCACCGTCCATAACAATTGCTGCATATTGGGATGAAGTAATATTTGGCGCATTAGTTGGGCTATATGATGAATCTCCTGAATCTGCTGCAGTAGTTGACGCGTAAATACCTTGCGCAACTTGAAGCGCACGGTAAAGTTTTGTTGTTACAATCACACCAAAAGCTTGTGATACGTTCGCATCTGACTCAGTACCATAAGCTGAAACGTTATAACCCCACAATTTTGCTTCAACGTCAGAGAAGCCACCCGCTGGCAACGAAGGTGCAGAATCCGCTAAAGAAGCTGCTGTATTTCTAGTACAGCCGAATTTAACAGGAATAGTTGTAGAGCCGCCAGTTAAGTAGGCTGGTGAATTTGTTGGCGTATAGACACCATCACCTGAACAAGTAACAGTACCAACGTTTTTCACACGCTGTAAAACTGCTGGCAAAGTTGATGAGTCTGGAGCAAGTCCAAGTGTTGATGGCAAGTGTGGTGCATAAGCGTTAAATGAACCACCAGCTGCAGTATGGTATAAAACTGTTACAACACCGCTTCGAGTACAAGCATAGGCACTATAATCACCTATAGAACCTGGTTTACCAGCTGCAGTATTGCTTGTGAAGATGCTTAAAGAGTTAGCATCACAACCACTTGCAAATCCATCAAATACATTAAATGTTGGTGCTGATGCCCCTGAAATCCAAGTTTCTTTTAATGTGGCTCCACTGCGAGCAGAAATAACGTCTGCTTGACTTACTGGCGCTGCGAATGCTTGACCAGCAACAAATGTTGCTGCAACTGCGATAGCTAATTTTGTTAATTTCATTTTAATATCCTTTAAATTTTAAATTAATGACTAAAGTAAAAAAATAATTAAACCGCTTTACGGCGACGAGCGATAAACGCCATTAATCCCACACCAGCCAACATCATTGCAGAGGTATCAGCTTCTGGAACAGCCGCAACGTAAGTTAACTCACCAGCGCTAGTTAAGTTGAAATATGGATTAAAGCCATCAATGGCAAGCTTAGTTACACTTGTTTGTGCCAAGCCATTAGTACCGCCTAAAATGTTATAAACATTCAAATTTGCACCAACCAAACCGTTTGTATCAGCGCCAAAGTTACCGATTTTACCGCCATCACCACCGTACGCAGCAGCGTCACCTGCATACGCTACTCCAGCAGATGATGTTACGAAACTACCACCATTTGCAGCACTAAAATTCGTTGACTGTTGATTGTTTGCGTTAAGGTATGTATCAAACGCACTTAATGATGTTCCGAATGCGGTTGTACCAACTGAAGTTAACGGATCAGTGCTACCAGTTGTAAATAGTGATCTTGCGCCAGCGCCACTACCAGTGTTATCAGCAGCAAAAACAGCATACTGAACACGTGACATATTAGCTGCTGCTAAAAATGATGTCCATGCTGCTGAATAGTCGCCAGTTGTGATGTTGAAAGTTTGGTTAGTTGATTGCGAAAACGAGTTTTTGTTAATACCAAGATCAAATGTTGCAGATACATTGGCAGTAGCATCGATCAAAGTTAGTACCAAACTAGAGTTACCAGTTGATGACAAATCTATCGCAGCATTTGCAGGCAATGCAGCCACCAAAGCCAATGAAGCCACTAAAGCTTTAAATTTAAATTTCATATAATTCTCCAAATAATAAAACAATAATTACTCTAAAAAAAATTACTAAAATATTTTACTAATCCAATATGAAACTAATGTGAAATTTTTGTTACGCGTTTAAATACTAAATTTATTTATTAATGTATTCACAAAAAATTCATTATGTTTGATTAGAGCGTAATCAAAAAAAAGAAATGCCAATATTTTTTTGTTTACATTTGAATTATAGGGCTCAATTATTACAGAACTTATGTCAGTATCTAGTGCTTTCGGTCTATTAGAAACAGTTTAATTTAAACCAAAAAATAATTTAATGTTGATTATGGAAGCCCCTCTATCAATACCTTTTTTAATAGATTGCTGATAGTCAATTATGTTGGCGCACGAAATTAGCAGCGTCACATTTACATCATGAAAAATAAGTATTATTGTAATTTAAAAAAATTGAAGTCATCAAAAGCATGGCGTTTATCAAATCGTTTTTTTACACTCAATACTAATTAACTCTATTGTAAGGGATCGCCATGACCACAGGCAAATATGTTAACCGCAATATTATTCAACGCTTATTGGCAATGTTACTAGTAAGTGGCATTTTGATAGCGTATGCGGGTAAAGATGAAGACATTGCAACGATCCAATCAACACTTGAAAGCAGAACACCTCCAATTAAAGCGAGGAGCGTTAAACCTTCGCCGATTGCTGGTTTATATGAAGTATTTGTCCAAGGCAATTTGATTTATACGGATAAAAATTTTTCTTACGTAATTGTTAATGGTGCGATGATGGACACGACGAGCAAGAAGAATCTTACTGAAGAAAGCTTAAAACAACTGACGACCATTAAATTTAGCGAGCTCCCTTTACAAAATGCGATTGAAATAAAAAAAGGGACTGGTGCATATAAGTTCGCAGTATTTAGTGACCCAGATTGTCCGTATTGCAAGTCGTTAGAAAGTGGATTAGCGAAAGATGGCCTAAGTAATTACACCGCCTATATTTTTTTACTGCCATTAAAAACCCTGCACCCCGATGCCGTTGCAAAGTCTGAATCAATCTGGTGTGCTAAAGATAAAGCCGAGGCTTGGACAAATTTTATGGTGAAAGGCACAAGCCCAGAAAAGGCAAATTGTGACAATCCACTAACTGCTAATGAAAAGCTTGCTGATGAAATAGGTGTTTCAGGAACTCCTTCTATTTACTTAAAGAACGGCCATCAAACACAAAACCCTCAAGAGTTGGTGGCGGCTATAAAGGATAACCAATAATCATCAAGCAGCATCAACTTAGCGAGCCTGGTTAATCCATGCAGCTAAGTTAAAGTAATTAAAAATAAGGAATCGCAACGTTGAAAAACAAAGGTACCACATCCGCGCAATTGAATGAAATGCTGATGAAAGGCTATTCTGTTCATCAACAAGGCTATTTGAAAGAAGCGCAGGCGATTTACCAGCAGATTCTCAATAGGCAGCCCATGCATTTTGATGCATTGCAACTCGCTGGCGCGATTGCTTTAGAGACCAAGCATTACGAGCAAGCACTGTCGTTACTATCTAAAGCAATCAAGTTGCAACCTAATCATGGCCTTATTCACTACAATCTTGGTATCGCTTTTCAAGAGCTCAATCAGTTTAAGTCTGCAATCTCAAGTTATGACGAAGCCATTCGCCTCAACCCTGACTTTGCAAGTTCGTACTCTAATCGTGGAGATGCGCTTCAAGCCACCAATCAATTTACAGCCGCCATCGTCAGTTATGACAAAGCCATTGATCTGAATCCTGATTATTTTGAGGCTTATTCCAATCGTGGAAATGCGCTTCAATCACTCAAACAATATCAGGAGGCCATGGCGAGTTATGAAAAGGCAATTAGCTTAAATCCTCATTTTGCTGAAGCTTATTCCAATCGTGGTAACGTGCTTCAGGAACTAAGCCAATTTGAAGCTGCGGTTGGCTGTTATGACCAAGCCATTCGACTTAACCCACATTATTTTGAGGCTTACTCCAACCGTGGGAATGCACTCCGCAAGGCTAAATTTTATGATGTCGCGATTGCTAGCCATGAGCAGGCTTTAAAGCTGAACCCCCATTATGCTGAAGCGTACTGCAATCGCGGCAATGTTTACCTAGCGCAAAGAAGTTTAGATCAAGCTATTGTTGACTTCAATAAAGCCATTAACTTAAAGCCTCAATTTTTTGAGGCCTATTCGAACCGAGGTAGAGCATACCTAGAACTCAGTCAATACGATAAGGCTATGGCTGATTTAGACAAAGCACTTAAAATTAATCCTCACTATATTCCCGCACTTATGCATCGCGGAAATACAATAAAAGAGCTCAAGCCAGTCAATGCGTTTAGTGCTAAACAAGCAATGGCCAATTATGATCAAGCGATTTCCATTGACCCTGAATGTGCTGATGCTTACTTTAATAAATCTCTGCTTAAACTATTATTAGGTGAATATGAAGAAGGCTGGGCCCTATACGAGTGGCGCTGGAAAGTAAGTGAGGGGAACTTTTTGCGGGGCTTTAAACAACCGCTATGGCTTGGGGAATCGTCAATTGAAGACAAAACTGTCCTTATCCATGCTGAACAAGGTCTTGGTGACTCCATTCAATTTTGTCGCTACATTGCTATGATTGAACCTCTATTACCCAAGGAAATTTTATTAGAAGGACCTAGAGCGCTTATTTCATTGCTATCCACATTAAAAAGCCGAGTAACGTTCATTGAACAAGGCAATGCAATTCCTGAGTTTGATCTGCATTGCCCCATGATGAGTTTGCCGCTCGCTTTTAAGACAAGTGGGTTTACTATTCCTGCAGAAATTCCATACCTGTTTGCAGGCGAAAATAAAACTAAACTTTGGCAAAATAAGTTAGCCAAGAAAGCACACCCAAGAATTGGCATTGCCTGGTCAGGCTCAACTAGTCACAAAAATGACCACAATCGTAGCTTGCTACTAAAGCAATTTTCACCACTTTTCGATCTTCCATTTGAGTTTCATTGCCTACAAAATGAAATCAGACCTAATGATTTAGAAGCATTAAATGCCCTAAAGCAATTACATCAACATCAAGATGAGCTGATTGATTTTTCAGATACTGCGGCATTAATTGAGAATATGGATTTAGTCATTTCAGTTGATACTTCGGTTGCCCATCTAGCCGGATCCATGGGTAAAAAGGTATTTATTTTATTAGCGTTTGCACCTGATTACCGCTGGATGCTAGATAGAAGCGATAGCCCTTGGTATCCAACTGCAACCTTGTTTAGACAGCCAGAAATTGAGGACTGGGAAAGTGTGATCGAGCAAGTAAAGCTAGCGTTGCTTTTTTTAAAATAAACAAGTGACTAAATTTTGCAGGGCTTAAGATAGATTAATAATTCATTAACCTATCGCTAAGAAAAGTTAGCTTAAAACCGAATTTTTACAAATACGTTAATTAAGCAAACCCATCTTATTAAGCAAATTCATTTTATGCCTCTCAGCGAGGCGGTGGCTAGCGCTTATTCTCAAAAATCCATTGATCCAGCCATAATTCATGCAGTGATCCGGGTCGAGTCAAATTACAACGCCAGGGGTTTGTTACGGCGTGGCGCAGAAATTTTGATACAATTAATTCCGAGCTAGGCAAGAAGTTTTAATGTGACAAACCCTTATGATCCTTCGCAAAATCTATTGGCTGGATCGCAATGTTTACAAAAACTTCACACGCTATTTAACTATATTATGCAATTGCTACTGCCTGCTTATAATTCAGACCCTAAGGCAGTGAGTAAGAACCTCATGAAGATTCTACCGTTTATCGAAACACGTTTTTATGTGCCGAAAGTATTGAGTTTGTGTGGACATTTGCGAGCTGATTAGATCAACTAATTGATACATCATTGTGCATTGTTTAGGTAAATGCCATCAGGGGGGGACAACCCCATATTTCTTATAATAATCCAGCTTATTAAGACGACTAGATGAACTATTCCCATCTGGACTTACTTCTGCCCCTGAATTACTCGATGCATTCTGCCTATCAAGGACTTCTTGTTTAACTCCGTTTTTGGAGTTATTAACAAGATTAGATTCTGGACTTGTTATAACACTAGGCGCAACTGGATTCGATAAACTCGATGAATTAACCATCGTTTTTTGCTCAACACTTCCATTGCGCCCAAATATCCAATCCTTATAGGTTTTTGCGCCAACTAGCGCCTCCTCTGCCACATTAAAACCTTTCTGCTTATAGGGTGCTAAGGTTGATTGGCTATATATTCCCACGATACGTCCCTGCTGAGTCGCAAAACCCCAATCTGCTTTGCCTGTCATGGGGTCTAAGTATATTTTACGCAAATGCCGTTTAATATTGGGCATGCGCTTATCGAGCAACAAGTCATTTAGGCTAACAGGATAGACTTTGGCGGCATCTGGCGAGCTAGCATAGTAACTATTGATTGCATTTCTAAATTCCGCCCCCACAAATAGTAGTTGTTTTTCTTTTTCAGCCCGGACTTGGTATTGCCAGCTCATGCCAGCTACAGATAACCCTAGTCCAGTGAGTGCGAAGAATAGCAACAAGCCAATATAAGTGAAGCCATTATTCACATTGCTAGCTATATTATCTCTCATGGCTTTCATCACCAATCGGCATACGCTGTTCCATCATTCGCTTTGCCAGGGGCACCACTTTTAATGTCAAACACTGCATTGCTGGTGTCTAAATCTGGGGCTTGCGTGACCCAGGTTTCAGTGCTTTCTGTGATGGGGTCAACGGGTATCGCACGAATATATTTTTTATTAACTAACTCTTTAATGGATGCTGGATAACGATCGTTATCTCCGTAAAATTTATCAATCGCTACCCGCATTACGCTGAGCGATTGCTTTAATGTGGCTTCTTTCGCCTGTTCTACGCTATGAAAATACCTTGGTACGGCAATTGAAATCAGCAAAGCAATCACGGTCATCACTACCATTAATTCAATTAGCGTAAATCCGCGGCTTATTTTTTTGAATGGCCTATACAAAAGCTGTGGTTTCGTTAAATCTTCGCACTTGACGAGAAGTATTTTAGTTTGTTTCATAAGGCTCACCAAGTGTTATACATCGTGCCATCAATAGCTTTTTTGGTGCTACGAGAATAGACATCATAGACATCTGCCCCTTCTGATGGAGAGTTCACATCGCTTGCATAACTGCGCTTAGCCCAGGTTTCCGATGGTTTCAAGTCAGATTCTTTATTCATGGGATCCCTTGGGATTTTACGGATAAACTTTATCACCTTACCTTTGATATCTTTTTGATTAATCACTCCTTGCTCAAGGACTTCTAAACTTGGCGGATAGCCAGTCTGATCTGATGTTTTTTTTACCAACCCATCATCGACGGATTTTTTAAACAGATCGATTGCCTCTCTGATTTGCCGAAGTGCCTGCTTGAGTTCCGTTTCTTTATTACGCTGTATCGTTAATTGTACGATTGGCACTGCGCCAGCAGCCAATACAGCCACAATCATCACGGTGACCACTAGCTCAATTAAGGTAAAACCAGCATTTTTCATTTACGGATTCACTGGGGCTTGATCAACTGGGGCTTGATCAACTGGTATATCTTGAACAGGTGTTTCTGGCTCTATAACAGGCTGCAGTTCACGCACCAATTTTAGCCCCCCAGACATTGGCACACTAATTTGCGGTCTGTCATTAATCTGCACATCCGTGCCTGACCAATATTCGGATATTTCCGCATTTGGTCGGCTAATATTACCTAAGATACGTGGGGTAATCGCTAACACAATTTCCGTTTTATTTTTTCTGTCCTCTTGATTAGCAAATAAACGGCCAAGAACAGGAATATCGCCTAACCCTGGCAATTTACTCCCACTTTTGCGCTCACCATCTAATATAAGGCCAGCTAGCACTTGGGTTTCGCCGTCTTTAAGTCTGAGTTGGGTACTCGCATTACGCGTGCCGATGCTATAAACGCTCGCCCCATTTTTAGTGACTGTTTTATCCCCTAGCGAACTCACCTCCAGCTCTATTTTGATATTCACAAAATCATCCAATGTAATGCGTGGCTGAACATCCAACTTGAGGCCCACATCTAAATAAGTAACACTTTCAGAGATGCCAACGTTTGCGGTAGAGGTGGTCGTGATAATTGGCACCTTGTCACCTACCATGACTTTGGCTTTTTCATTGTTACGCACACGAATGCGTGGATTGGAAATTAAATTGACATCACCTGTCGTTTTTTTGAAGTTGAGTGATGGGTTAGGTGATACGCCTAGAGATCCAGCAGTTAGATTCTGTAAGCTTTGGATGGTTAATGGCTGGGCAGTAAGAATACTGGTAGCTGTGGTTGCCACTGCAGTCGTAGTGCTGGTAGCGATATTAGTCAGGTTATTGACTGCGATTTGTGAAGGATAATTAATCCCCAACTCTTGTAAACGGCTGCGACTCACCTCTAGCACTTCAATTTCCAGCATCACCTCTGGGTCGGCTAGATCATTTGATGCAACTAATTTCTCAGCAATGCGAATCACTTCAGGGGTGTCGCGCATCACAATCATATTTAGCCTATCATCCACCACCAAATCTTTGGTTTTCAAAACTGTTTTAAGAGTAGTTGCCACTTGCTTAGCAGATGCATTAGTCAGATAAAAGCTGCGGATCATGAGCTCTTTATAGTCTTTATTTTTTTGTGCGGTATTAGGAAAGACTAGCGCACTCGTTTCGGTCAAAGCTTTTTTATCTAATCCATTAGTCGCAAGCACCATTTCGATGGCGTCTTCTATTGGTGCATTTTTAATAAACGCTGTCGCTTTGGTTTCACTTTTAATATCTTTATCTAAAATAAAGTTAATTCCAGTCGCGCGCGATAAAGCCTCGAACATCATCTTAACGCTCACATCTCTAAACTCCAAAGTCACTGGCTTTTGAAATGGGGGTTTAAGCTTGGGCGGCTCTGAGCGAACCAATGGTTTTTGACCGAGGATTTCAGTTTTTAGTGCCAATGCTTCTGCATTTTCAGGGGTTTCCATTAGCACCCCGCGCAGAATTGCGAGGGCTGCATCGCTATTTTTAGCGGTATTGAGTTTGCGTGCTTCTTCAATCCGCACTTGCTGCTTTTGCTCTCGCTCAATACTGGCTTTGCCAGAAATTGCACGTACATTATTGGGCGCTAGGGCAATCACACGCTCATACAAAGCCCTCGCCTCAGCCATTTGACTAATATTGCGGGCTTTTTCAGCTTCGGTGAGGAGTTCCGTAATCGCTTGATCTTGCGTGACTAATAAATCTTTACGCGGAATCGCTGCTTCCGGTTTTTCACTGGCTTGCTTTTGCGCGCTGCTAGTTCGCTCCTCTGGTGTTTTACCTTTAACCGCTGATTTTTCCCATGGGGCAAACGCACAGCTACTTAATAGCGATGTAATGAGACATAGCGATACTAAGCGCTGAAATAATGGACTAAATTGAAAACTAAACATCATGCAAATTTCCTTGTGTGGTTGCATCTCTACTAAATTACTATTACTCGGCACTATATTGATTTAGATGAAACATTACATTGCCCCATCTGGATTATTTTGTTCTGTTGTTTTCGCTACTGCAGGTGCTCGCAATG
>Ga0209550_10001010_pt1 | contig 27226 bp, 24 predicted proteins | sample LauGreSuBDMM15SN_2_FD_187567 | JGI IMG/M metagenome (GOLD analysis project Ga0209550, IMG submission 187567) | Freshwater lake microbial communities from Lake Michigan, USA - Su13.BD.MM15.SN (SPAdes) (version 5) | ecosystem: Environmental > Aquatic > Freshwater > Lake | place: Lake Michigan... | reverse complement strand
GCGCTAATTAGCTTGGCTTGATGAGTAAATTGATTATTTCCCTGCTTACTATATTCAATATAATCTTGCCATTTTGTAATATAATTTCGATTTATAAGTTGGTGCTTTTTAAAGAATTTTGCTTGATTGCCAATGGTGTCATCGAGATTTTTTTTGCTGGCTTTTAAAAAATAATTTTCATCAAAAAATTCCTGTAATTTTTCTGGCGTAAGGATTGAAGTTTTATGCTTGGCTAACGCTTGCAAATCAAGGTCTTCTCGCAATTTTTCTGCGGCAAATTCAATGGCGGCATTGTTAGAATTAATGGCAATTTTTACTAATTCCTTGTTATTTTTTACATTTTGCGGCGCAAATTCAAGCAGCATGCCATTATCTTCAAAAGCCATTACGGCAAATTCCTTTATTTCTTGTAGGCGCGAGGCCGCAAAGCGATAATTATAGGAATCAATTTCAATCATCTTTTTGATGTAAATTTTATTATCCAGCAAGTTCCACGAGGCGTATTTTAGGGCGTTGCGATTAATGTAAGTGGCTTTTTCCATAAAATCGCTATTGCCGCGAATTTCGGGCGAGGCAAATTGCAAAATTTCGGGGCTGATTTTTAATAATCTTTTTACAAAAAGCTCGTCTTCTTGTAAAATTTCGCTGGCATATTGAAATTGCGCCGGATCAATTAATACGGCTTTTAAAATAAGGCTGCGATCAAGTGAGAAGCAGTTTGGCAGGCGCGAAATAATATCGCTTTTACCAGATTTAATTGATTGAAGAATTTGCTCATAATAAAGCGAAGTTTCAACGCATGGATCATAGTTTGGCGCTAGATTTTGTGGAGTGGGAGTTGGGTTTTGAAATTGCGTGAAAAAGTTTGCGGGAAGTTGTGGTGGCTCATTTTGCGCCAGTGCTGGCGCGGCTTCAAATAGAAAAAATGCTAAAATTAAATAAAATTTAACCATTCATTGAAGAGATGCTGTCAATTTCAATTGTTTGACGATTACGGAAATAAATTACCAATATCGCCAATCCAATTGCGGCTTCGGCGGCGGCAACGGTTAATACAAAAATTGCAAAAATTTGTCCAACCAAATCATGTAAAAATGATGAGAATGCTACAAAATTAATATTCACCGAAAGCAGAATTAGCTCCACCGACATCAAAAGCGAAATAACATTTTTGCGGTTAAGAAAAATTCCGCTCATGCCGATGCAAAATAAAATTGAAGAAAGCGTGATAAAATGAGTGATTTCTAGCATAAATTATAAATTGATTCCTTCGCCTGATTTTACTTTTACCATCTCAATTGAGTTGGCTTTGTTGCGCAAAACTTGGTCGGTAATATTTTGTTTGCGAGTAAAGCGAGTTTCGTCTTTTAGAGTTAAAACAATTGCGCCAATCATTGCCACAAAAAGCACTCCGCCAGCTAATTCAAAGGGTAAAACGAAGTCGGTATAAAGCACATTTCCAATTGCTTGCGTATTGGTGATTTGCGTTGGAGTTGGAAAAAGTGAAACGGTTTCATATAGCTTTAGGCTAGAAAATTTTGTCACTAAAATAATTTCGCAAAGCATTGCAACGCCAATTAAAACAAGGATTGGGCGTTTGCGATTAATTTCTTCTTTAATTTTTATGTCAATATCAAGCATCATCACCACAAAGAGGAAAAGCACTGCAATTGCGCCAACATAAACTACAATTAGCAGCACTGCGATAAATTCTGCGCCAAGCAAAATGAATAAGGCGGCGGCGTTAACAAAGGCTAAAATCAAAAACATTACGCCATAAACCATATTGCGCGTGCTTACAACCATAAGGGCTGATGAGGTTAAGATAAAAGCAAAAAGGTAAAAAAGTAATAATGTAAAAGTCATATAAATATTTTTAAGTAAGGGATTAAACCCCATCAACTAACGATGTTTGGCGTCAAGCTGAATAGCTTGGTTAAGCGCGTGTTCGTAGCGGTCGCCATTGGCTAAAAGTTTTTCCTTGTTGTAATAAAGCTCTTCGCGCGTTTCGGTGGCAAATTCAAAGTTTGGCGATTCAACAATGGCATCAACTGGGCAGGCTTCTTGGCACAATCCGCAATAGATGCATTTTAGCATGTCGATATCATATTTTGTAGTGCGGCGACTGCCATCTTCGCGCTCTTCGGCTTCAATGGTGATGGCGCTTGCAGGGCAAATTGCCTCGCATAATTTGCAGGCGATGCAGCGCTCTTCGCCGTTTGGATAGCGTCTTAAAGCGTGTTCACCGCGAAATCTTGGGCTTATAGGACCCTTTTCGTAAGGATAATTAATAGTGACTTTCTTTTTGAAGAAATATTGCAGGGTTTTAAAATGTCCGTAAAATATTTCTTTCAGCAAAAATGCGCGAAGCGTTTTAAAAAATTTCATTTTATTTAAAATAAACTATGTAAGTAGCGGTTCCAATCACCCAAGCCAAAGATAGTGGCAGGAAAACTTTCCAGCCCAATCGCATTAGTTGATCGTAGCGATATCTAGGCAGCGTTGCTCTCACCCAAATAAAGCAAAATAGTAGGAATAAAATTTTTGCGGCAAGCCAGATAATTCCCGGAATGGCGTTGCAAAATTCATTATCGCAAATTGGCAAATAGCCGCCCAAAAATAAAATTGAGGCGAAGGCTGACATTAAAATCATGTTGGCATATTCACCCAAAAAGAACATCGAAAATGGCATTGAGCTATATTCCACATTATAGCCGGCAACTAGCTCTGATTCAGCTTCTGGAAGGTCGAACGGGTGGCGATTTGTTTCAGCTAATCCCGAAATAAAAAATAAAATAAACATTGGAAACATCGGCACTGCATACCACATTTCTTTTTGGGCGTTGATAATGTCGACAAGCCTTAAAGAGCCGGCGCATAAAACCACAGAAATAATGATTAAGCCAATTGAAACTTCGTAAGAAATCATTTGCGCCGAAGAGCGAATGGCGCCAAGGAAGGCATATTTTGAGTTGCTTGCCCAGCCGGCAATTATGATTCCGTAAATTCCCAAAGAAGAGGTGGCAAGTAGATAGGTGACGCCAATATTGATGTCGGCAATAACAAAAGTTTCGGAAAATGGAACCACTGCCCAGCCAATAAGCGCAAGGGTGAAAGTGATAATTGGCGCTAGTAAAAATAAAATTTTATTGGCTTGAGCGGGAATTATAACTTCCTTAAGCATTAATTTTACGCCATCCGCCAAAGGTTGTAGCAAGCCAAAAGGTCCAACAATGTTAGGGCCTTTGCGCAATTGCATAGCGCTAATAACTTTTCTTTCCATTAAAGTTAAATAAGCAACTGCGCCAAGAAGGGGCAGGGCGATAAGTAAAATCCAGCCAATGCAAGGCAAAATTTTTGTTAGAAAAAGATCTGGTAATTGTTGTAAAATTTGTTCCATCTTTTTGTTAGAAGAGTCAAGATTTAAGAAAATTATTTCGCCAAATTATTCATGCTTTTGACAATGTCAATTTTAGATAGAGCCTAAAATAAAAATAGTGGCAATTCCCGCAATTATTCCGCTTACCAAATCATCAAACATCACGCCAAAGCCATTTTTAAGGTTGCGGTCAAAATAGCCGATAAATAATGGTTTTTTAATGTCAAGAAAGCGAAATAAAACAAAGGCAATTAAAATGTGTAGGCTGGCAAATTTTAACGAAAAATAATTTTTATAATAAAAAATAAAGCCAATTTGCAGCGCAATTATTTGCCCCACAACCTCATCAAGCACAATTGAAGGATGATCTATTTCGCCAAATTTTGCGGCATAGCCTTCGCTATTAAGCATTCCGTAGAAAAAAGCTAAGGTTAGAAAAATTATCCAAAAAATATTTTGAATAAATAAAGCAATTTCAAGCTTTGCAAAAATGCTAGTTATGATTATCCAAAACAAAATTGTTGCTAGAGAGCCAAAGGTTCCGGGAGCTTTTTTTGCTTTACCGCTGTAAAAAAAAGTTAATAAAATTTCTCTCATTTTTATAAAATAATTCTAAATTCGTTATTGAGATTAGTGTCGGATTTTACTTCAAAAATGCCACCTTGTTTCTCAATTAAATATTTAATTAACGATAGGCGCGTAGCAAAAATTTCTGCGCGATTTGGGTCGTTTTCTTTGTTTGGCAAGGCTGTTTTAATTTCTTTTTGATTTATGCCAAAGCCTTGATTTTTAATTACAATTTCAACGGCTTCTTCTTTTTTAATTCCGTGAATTTTGTAAATATTTTTTAAGGTTTCTTTATCGTCAATATTTTTTGCCTCAACCGCAACTAGACCGCTATTTCGGCTATGTTTGATTGCGTTTGAAATTAGAATAGTGAGAAATTGTTTGAGAATTTTATCGTCAATTTTTGATATTCTATGAAGTTTTTCTTCAATGTCGCTAACTAAATTAATTTCAGCGTTATGCGCGCGTTTTTCTAGTGATTTGACGCAATTTTTTATAATTTGCGCCACATCAATTGGAGTTGCGCTGGGATTGATTTGCAAGTCATGCTCTTTTTCATAATCAACATCAACCAACTGATTAATAAAATTATCGAGATCGTGCGAGACTTCAATGATGTCGCGGGCAAATTCAATGTCGGTTTTAATATTGTGATTTTGTAATAATTTTTTATGAACCTCGTTTTTTTCTATAGCTTGTTGCAATTTTTTTAAATCATCGCGAATTACCTCGGCGCAGCCCTGAATGCCAAAGATAAAATTTTTAAATTCATGCGCGCTTTTTACTAAAAATTCTAGCTTTGATTGATTGGCGCGCTGCGCGATCATTTTAAAGCGCAAAGATTTTTGTTTTTGTTTGATTTCGCGATAAATTAAAAATAGTAAAAATAGAAAAGAAAAAATAATTGAAGCAGCCTCGCTAATGCGCCCCAGCATTGCGCTGAAAAGCTCTTTTCTGATTGAGTTTTTATCATATTCCAAAACAAAAATATAAGGATAATTTTCTGATTTTTTTATTAAAAAAGCATGCGGATTTTTTATCACCGAAACCTCTTTTATCTGAACAAGATTTTTGCTGTTTAGGAGATATAAATTTTTTGTTAAATCTTCATTATCAACATTATCATCGTGTTTTGAATTGGTTTTGAGATCTTTAAAGCCAGTGTCAATCATAACTGCGCCGTTTTTTCCAATTAGTTTAAAACTAATTTCGTGATTCTTAATTAGATTGTGCAAAATGCGCGTTAAGGCTTCAATTTCAAGGCCTATAGAAGTTGCGCCAACATAATTTTTGCCATTATCTTCAACGCCAACACTAAGTGGAATTATTAGTTTTTTGCTGGTTTCTCCAATAACTGGAGTGCCAATTTGCAAGCGTCCAGCCTGCGTTTCACTGGCTGAAGTATGTTGGCGCGATGAGCAATCGATTGGTTCTTTTAAAATTCCATATTGAGAATCTACCGTTAACTGGCTTTTATCATCGGTCCAAGAAAATGTTGTCCAAGACAGGGTTTGGTTAAATTTATAATTATCGCGATAAATTTTTAGGATATTGAAAATGTGGCGTTTGTTATGCGGATCTTCTTGAATGTTGGTATTAATGGTGTCGATGATGGAATGGCTATATTCAATATTATCAAATAAATTGCGTTCAATTGTCGCTAAATTTAGCTCCATATCAGTAATGATTTTTTGTTTGGCGCTATTAATTAGACGATAACTAAACCAGCCTAAAAACAATAAAATCAGCATTATCAAGGCTAAAAGTGACAATGGGATTTTGTAATTTTTTCTAGGAATTTGTTCTAAAATTTTTTTAATTATAGAGTTTGGCATGTTCTAAACTTCATTTTTAAAAATATTTAATATTTCTAAGTAGGTTTCTTCAAGCTGCATAATTTCTGCAACTTCGCAATATTCATCAATTTTATGCGCGGTTTTATTAACTAAACCAATTTCTACAACTTCGGCAAAATCCTTGATAAATCTGGCGTCAGAGGTTCCGCCTGTTGTGCTTAAAATTGGAGTTTTGTTAGTAATTTTTTTCACCGCTTTTACAACAATTGGCGCTAAAAATTTTGGATCGCTCAAAAAACTTTCGCCACTAACACGCTTGGTTAGCTCATAACTAGAGCCAAATCCGACGGTTTTTTTGCAGGCATATTCAACCAAATCAATAATGCTTTGTGAATTGTGATGATCGTTAAAGCGAATGTTAAAATTAGCGCTAGCCTCGTTTGGAATAACATTATTGCCCAAATTTTGCGACTGAATTGAAGTGACCTCCAAATTGCTTGGATCAAAGAATTGCGTGCCTTCGTCAAGCTTGTGATCTTTTAAAATTTTCAGCAAATTTATCAAAATTGTAATTGGATTTAAAGCAATATCTGGATAAGCCACATGACCTTGTTTGCCGATAATTTTAACTGAAAAACCAATTGAACCGCGGCGGCCAATTTTTATCATTTCGCCAAAACTTTCTGGATTTGTAGGCTCGCCAACCAAGCAATGAGTGATTTTTTTATTGTTTTTTTGCATCCAATCCAAAACTTTTTTGGTGCCGTTAATGCTGTCATTTTCTTCGTCATTGGTGATTAAAAAGCCAATGCCAAAATCGGGATTTTTATTTTCTTCTAAAAATTTTAAAGCGGCAGAAACAAAGCAGGCAATGGCGCATTTCATGTCTGTGCTGCCGCGACCATATAATTTTCCATCCTCAATTGTTGCGCTAAATGGATCAAATTTCCATGAAGCTTTATCGCCCTCATTTACAACATCGGTGTGACCAGCAAAATAAATAATTCTATCAGAATTTTTTGGATTAAAAACCGCGTGCAAATTATTAACCTTGTAAGAGCCGTCGCCATCATATTCTAAAATATCGCAGGAAAAATTTGCTTTGAGTAAAATATTTTTTAGAAATTCAATAACTTCTGCGTTAAATCCGCTGTAGGAGGCAATGCTAATTAAATCTTGTGAAAGTTTTATCGAGTTAAGTTTCATTATTGAATTTTTTAGTTGAGTTAGCGAGAATTGAAAAACTACAAAATATTTTAAGCAAATCAATAAACTATGTTAGATATTAAATGGATTCGTGAAAATTGTGAGCAATTTGACGCTGCAATGGCAAAGCGCGGCGCTGATTTTAAATCAAGCGAAATTCTTGCGCTTGACGAAGAAAAAAGAAAAAAACAAACCACAATTCAAGAATTACAAGCAAAAAGAAATAAGCTGGCAAGCGAAGTGGCTGTTGTAAAGAGGGCTGGCGGTGATGCGACAGAAATCTTGACGCAATCAAAAAATATTAACCAAGAATTGGCTATTGTGGAAAATGATTTTTCAGTTGAAGAAAAATTACAGGAAATTTTGCTGACAATTCCAAACCTTTGCGATGCTACAGTTCCTAGTGGCAAAGATGAAAATGATAATATTGAAATTGAAAAATTTGGCGCGCCGAAAAATTTTTCTTTCACGCCAAAAGCTCATGACGAGCTGGGCGAAAAGCTTGGTATGCTTGATTTTGATCAATCGGCTTTAATGTCTGGCGCGCGATTTTCTACTCTTTCAAAAGGTCTTGCGCGCTTAGAGCGAGCGCTTTCTAACTTTATGCTTGATGTTGCGCTTGAAAATAATTATGAAGAAGTTTCGCCACCAAATTTAGTAAAATCTGATGCGATGAAATTTTCTGGACAACTTCCAAAATTTGCCGAAGACGCCTTTGCAACCACCGACGGCTATTGGCTAATTCCAACCGCCGAAGTTTCTTTGGTAAATTTAGTTGCTAAAAAAACTTTAAATGAAAGCGATTTACCTTTGCGTTTTACCGCCTACACGCCTTGTTTTAGACGCGAAGCAGGTTCGGCAGGTCGCGATACGCGCGGCATGATTCGTCAACATCAATTTAAAAAAGTCGAATTAGTTGCAATCACTACAGCGGAAAGCTCTGCGCAAGAGCATGAAAAAATGACTAATGTTGCCTGCGAAATCTTGCGCCGCCTTGAATTGCCTTTCCGCAAAATTTTATTATGCAGCGGCGATATGGGATTTTGCGCCCAAAAAACCTATGATTTAGAGGTTTGGCTGCCATCACAAAATAAATATCGCGAAATTTCTAGCTGCTCTAATTGCGGCGATTTTCAAGCGCGCAGAGGTGCAATAAAATATAAAACCAAAGACGGCAAAACGCATTTTGCCCATACGCTTAACGGCTCGGCATTGGCTGTGGGACGAACTTTGGTGGCTATTTTAGAAAATTATCAAAATGAAGATGGCTCAATTTCAATTCCAAAAAATTTAGTAAAATACATGGGCGGAGTTGAGAAAATTGCTTGATAGTAATAATTTAGATAATATTTTCGCGCACCTCAATTTTTTAATTTTAATAATTTACTTAACTCATGGCTAATAAATCAGCAGCTAAAAAAGCAATCCGCTCTAGTGCAAAAAAGAATGTCGTTAACAGCGCAAGAAGAAGCAGAATCAGAACATATATCAGAAAAGTTGACGATGCAGTAAAATTGGGCGATGAAGCAAAGTCGCGCGAAGCATTTAAAGCTCTTGAAAAAGAAATCATGCGCGGCGTTACTAAAAAAGTTTTAACTCTAAACACTGCCGCCAGAAAGCTTAGCCGCATTTCTAAAAACATCGTTAAAATTAAGAAATAAAATGAGTTTTCGCTCCTATTTAAGCGATATTAAAATCGACTTTATGAAGCCGCATAAATTGGCTATCATGATGTCGATTTTTTTTATGCTTGCTTCAATAATTTTAGTTTGCACAAAAGGTCTAAACTTTGGAATAGACTTTGCTGGCGGAATTTTAATTGAAGCAAGAATTGAAGGAGCCTATGAAATATCTAGCGTGCGTGAAATTTTATCGGAAGTTGTAGATGAAGTTCAAATTCAAAATACTGGTGAAAAAGATTTATTAATTCGCGTTTCAAAATCTGATGAAGATCAGCAAATTGTAATTAAAAATATCCAAGATGCTTTGGCGAAAAACTTTTCGCAAATTCAATATCGCAAAGTTGATTATGTTGGTCCGCAAGTTGGCGCAGAGCTTATTATAAAAGGCTTGCTGGCACTTTGCTTGTCTTTCGTTTTTATCATGATTTATGTTTGGGTGCGTTTTGATTGGCAATTTGGTCTTGGCGGCATTTTTGCCTTGCTACATGACGCAATTGTGACAATTGGTTTTTATTCAATTACGGGTTTGGAGTTTAATTTAACTTCAATTGCCGCGGTGCTTACTATTATTGGCTATTCAATCAATGACTCGGTGGTTATTTATGACCGCATCCGCGAAAATTTACGCCGTTATAAGAGAATGGATTTGTCCGATTTAATTAATTCAAGCCTCAATTCTACCTTAAGCAGAACCATGCTAACAGCGGGCGTAACCTTGGTTTCAATTTTGGGATTAATATTATTTGGCGGCGAAAATCTGTTCAGCTTTAGCGTTGCAACTTTTTTTGGAATTGTATTTGGAACTTATTCTTCAATTTATATCTCCGCTCCAATCTTGCTTTACCTTGATCCGCGTAAGAAGGATGAGGAGTCAAAATAATTTATTTATTTCTGGCGACAAGGAAGTAGTGCAAATTCTTCAGGATTTAAACCTTATATATCCAATCTCACCTTTAGATGACCAAAGGTTTATCTTTTTTTGCCTAAAATTCCTTTAACTCTTAATTAACATCGACAGAGAATTTATTTTGCTTTTTCAAGCTATTTATTTTCCGCAGTCATTTTTATTTGATTTGTTTGTCGACGAGGCTGGTTAAATCTTTCTGGCTCTGCTTTAAGAGAAGATGCGTTTTTCTGATTCCAATCCCATATTCGCACCAAGTTTGAGCATAATTGTGTGTTGTCTTCGGATAGTGCTTCGAATTAGTTTCTTGCGCCATATCGTGATAGTAGTAATTGCCTTGCTGCGTCGGCTGAATTTTATTACTTAGTCTATTAAGTAAAAGGTCCAATGAAAAAGAGTTTTAGAATTTCTGAGAAGATGGGTATTGATTAAATTTTAAGCGCCAAAAAGATCAGATTTTTTCACCCAGCCTTTTTTGCCTTCAACTTTCATGGCGCACCAAGCGCCTTCGCATTTTAGAAAATCGCCAACAACATTATTTTCTAGTTGCAAAATAGTGCGCGATTTTTCGCTGGGTTTGGCATGCATCTTGGTGAAGCCTTTGGTGATGCGCACCAGCAAAGTGCGTTTTTTGGTGAGCAAACTTTGCGTCACCCAGCCGCTTTGACCTTCAAAATCTTCAATTTCATTCCAATTATCATATTCGCTAACAACGCGCACCGGAATTGAGCGCATTTTGAAGGTGAATTTTACGGGATAATTTTGCCCCGGACCAGATCTGACATTGGTTTCGGCGGCGCGAAGAGAGGCTAAATAATTAACTTCCTCAATTTGTTTTGGCGCGGAAAAAGAAGGTTGGGCGGCGAGTAGTGAAAATAAAATTGTGGCGAAGATGGATTGCCACGCCTTGCTGCGCAAGACTTGCAATGACGGAGAGGAATGAAGTTTTGAGTTCAAAGACCGCAATGACAGGGAAGGTTTGGTGATGATTGATAATAAAACCTCACGCGTCATTGCGAGTAGCGCTAGCGACGCGGCAATCCATTTGCGTGAGGCGCTAGAATAACTTCTTTTTAGCCAACTATTCTTTAGATTTTGCATCGCGAAATTTTTTTCCACCATTTTCCAGATTATTTTGTTTGCTGCGTGCAAAGGCTAATTCGTCTTTTGCGACATTTTTTGTAATTACGCTTCCAGCCGCTACAAGCGCGCCAGAGTGGATTTCAACGGGTGCAACCAGTGCAGAATTTGAGCCGATAAAAACATTATCGCCAATTATGGTTTTTGATTTTGTGTAGCCATCATAATTGCAAGTGATTGTGCCCGCGCCAATATTGGATTCGCGCCCAATTTCTGCATCGCCAATATAGCTTAAATGATTAACTTTGGCGCCGTTTTTTAAATGCGATTTTTTTACTTCAACAAAATTTCCAATTTTAACATTTTCTTCCAAGATAGTTTCTGGGCGCAGGCGAGCAAAGGGTCCAACCACGCAGCCCGCGGCAATTTTTGCGCCTTCAATGTGGGAGAAGGATTTAATTTCTACGCCAGTTTCAATTGCAACTTTTTTGCCAAAAACCACATGCGGATGCACGATTACATCATTGGAAATTTTAGTGTCGAAGGCGAAAAAAACTGAATTTGGATCAATTAGCGTCACGCCGTCATCCATCATTTTTTGGCGGATTTTATTTTGTTTGATTTCTTCTAAAGCCGCGAGTTCACTGCGCGAATTGGCTCCTAAAACTTCGGAAATATCGGTTTTAATAAAGCTGCATTCAAGGCTCATGGCGCGCGCAATTGAAATTGCATCGGTTAGATAAAATTCTTTGGCGGCGTTGTTGTCTTTAATTCGCGGCATAATTTGCGCGATTTTTTTGCCGTCAAAAGCCATTACGCCAGAATTGCAAAGGGTGATGTGTTTTTCGGTTATACTGGCATCTTTAAATTCTACGATGCGCTCAAGATTGCCTTCTTCATCAACAACCAAGCGGCCATAGGCATTTGGTGCAAAATCATCAAAACCCAAAACGCAAAGTGAAAAATCTTCAAGCTTTTCTACCATTTTGCGCAAAGTTTCGCTTTCTAGCAAAGGCGTGTCGCCATAAAGAACCAAAACTTTTTCGCCGAGATTTTTAATATTAGAAATGGCAGTTGAAACCGCGTGAGCAGTGCCTTTGCGCTCTTTTTGTAAAATGAAGGAAATTTTTTGATTGTCGTGATCCTTTTGAATTTGGGCTTCGAAAGGCTGAATTTCATCAGAAATTACGATAGAAATTTCTTGTGGATTCAGGGTTTTTGCGGCGTCGATTGTCAAATTCAACATTTCGCGACCGGCGATTTTATGCATTACTTTCGGAGTTTCCGACTTCATGCGCGTACCTTTACCGGCCGCTAAAATGATGATTGATAGAGTCATTTAGTTTGCCGCTTTGTTTACTAGTTTATTTTTAGCAATCCATGGCATCATAGCGCGAAGCTTTTCGCCTGTTGCTTCAATTGGATGAGTGCGACCTTTATTGCGCAATTCATCAAAATGTTTTTTGCCAGTGGCATTTTCTTTCATAAATTCTTTTACGAATTTTCCTTTTTGGATTTCGCTAAGAATTTTTTTCATTTCTTTTTTAGTTTTGTCGGTAATTACGCGCGGACCACGAGTTAAATCGCCATATTCCGCGGTGTTTGAAATTGAATAGCGCATGTTTGAAATTCCACCTTCATAAAGCAAATCAACGATTAATTTCAATTCGTGCAAACATTCAAAATATGCCATTTCTGGTGCATATCCAGCTTCAGTTAAAGTTTCAAAACCCGCTTGGATTAAGGCAGTAACGCCTCCGCAAAGAACTGCTTGTTCGCCAAATAAATCGGTTTCGCATTCTTCTTTGAAATTGGTTTCGATAATTCCAGAGCGACCGCCGCCAACTGCGCAGGCGTATGAAAGCGCAGTTTTAAGTGCATTTCCAGAAACATCTTGCGCAACTGCAACTAGGCAAGGAACGCCGCCGCCTTTAACAAATTCGCCGCGAACTGTGTGTCCTGGGCCTTTAGGGGCAATCATGAAAACATCCAAGTCTTTTCTTGGTTTGATTAATTTAAAATGAATATTCAAGCCGTGAGCAAAGGCTAGAGCGGCGCCTTTTTTCATGTTTTTTTGAAGATCGTTTTTGTAAATTTCGGCTTGTAATTCGTCTGGCGTTAAAACCATGATTAAATCAGCCCATTTTGCCGCTTCTTTATTGGTGACAACTTCAAAGCCAGCATTTTGCGCTTTGGCAATTGAAGGAGAGCCTTCGCGCAGAGCAATTTTAACTTGCGCAACGCCGCTATCGCGTAGGTTTTGTGCGTGTGCGTGGGCTTGTGAGCCATAGCCAATTACGGCAACTTTTTTGCCTTGGATGATGCTAATATCAGCATCGCGGTCGTAATAAACTTTCATTGAATTGAGATTTAGTTAAAAGGATTTGTCGGCGAAACTAGAAGCTTTTATAAAGATTTAAATAGTTTTTTTAGTTTGTTATAACGGCATTTCCACAAATTATGGAAATGCCGTGAGCTTTATTTAATGATAAAATTTAACTACGCCGCTAGTAATATCATACATTCCGCCAATTAGAGCGATTTGCTCTTTTTCAATCATATCTTTAATAATTGAGCTTTGTTTTGGAATTTGTTTTAAAGCAACCGCAACATTCATTTCAGCAACCTTATCAACAAATTCATCATTATTGGCATTGCGATGTTCCTTGATGGATTTTTCATGCTTAATTGCTGGTTTAATTTTGTGAAGTAAAGCGGTTAAGTGACCGGCTTTTACATCGTCGCAAGCACCTTTTACCGCGCCGCAAGCAGTGTGACCCAAAACCATAATTAATTTTGCGCCAGCAAATTTGCAGGCAAATTCCATGCTGCCTAAAATATCGTCATTTAAAACATTTCCGGCAATTCTGCAGGAAAAAATATCGCCAAGTCCTTGGTCAAAAATTAGCTCGGCGGAAGTTCGCGAGTCAATGCAGCTAAGGATTATGGCAAATGGATGTTGCGAGTCGGAGGTTTCGTTAATTTGTTTTAATAAATTGCGATTGGCATTTAAATTATTTACAAATCTTTCATTTCCTTCTTTCAGCATTGTAATTGCTTCTTTGGGAGAAATTGAGTCGCGAACTTCTTTGGTCAAAGTAATTGATGCTTTTTCGCCTTTTTTAATGCGATAAAATAAGAAAATTGCAATTCCAATTAATACGCCTTTTAGCAAGTCAAAAGCAATCATGCCGGCAATTGTGGCGATGAATGGCATAAAGTTTTGCAATCCAGAATCGTAAGCTTCTCTGAAGTTTTTTGGTTTGGCTAATTTATATCCCAAAAATAACAAAACGCATGCCAAGCTTGCTAGGGGAATCATGTTTAAAACATTGGGAATGCTGATCACCGCAATTAGTAATAAAAAACCGTGAATTATTGTGGAGAGCTTGCTTTTGGCGCCGAATTGCAAATTGGCGGAGCTGCGTACAATTACTTGAGTGATTGGCAGGCCGCCAATTAATCCTGAAACAATATTGCCAACGCCTTGCGCCTTTAGCTCGCGATTGGTTGGAGTTATGTGCTTATGAGGATCAAGATTGTCAATTGCTTCAACTGAAAGCAAAGTTTCAATTGAGGCAACCAAGGCGATAACTACCGCAGCTTTATAAACTTCGATATTTGACAGAAAATCAAAATTTGGCGTAGTAAATTGCATAAAAAATTCTGCCGCGCTTTGAGTTAAGGGCAGTTGCACAATTTGGTGATCTTGTAATTGAAGAAAATTGCTGGCAATAATTCCAAAAATTACCACAACTAAAGGGCCTTGAATTAAGCGGAAAAATTTATGTTTTTTGCTTAAATAATTATCCCAAGCAATTAGCAAAGAAATTGAAATTAAACTTATAATTATTGCCGCTGGAGTTAGGTGGGAAACGGTGTTTTGTAAATCAAGAATATTGTTTAAGGTGACAGATTCAACATCATTATCATTCATCGCGTCATAACCAAGAGCGTGAGGAAGTTGCTTGATAATAATGATAATGCCAATTCCAACCAACATGCCTTTTATTACCGAAGATGGAAAATAAGAAGCGATGGTGCCAAGGCGCATAAAGCCCATTACCAGCTGAATTACGCCGGCAAGAACTGTGGCAAGAAGAAAATTTTCCCATGAACCTAAAGTGGCAATATAATTTAAAACAATTACTGCTAAACCAGCCGCTGGACCGCTCACACCAAAGCGCGAGCCGCTTAATGTTCCAACCACAACCCCGCCAACAATTCCAGAAATAATTCCGGCAAATAATGGTGCGCCTGAAGCCAGCGCAATTCCAAGACAAAGGGGAAGGGCAACAAAAAATACCACGACGCTTGCGGGAAAATCGTGGCGCAAATTATTAATGTAATTTTTCATATTTTTTTGAGCTAAAATTTAAATTTAAAGTAGGTAAAATGCTTTGAAAGAAGAGGCTCTAGCAATTTGGCGGCGTGAAGGGATTTTTTAAATCGGCAGTTTTTGGCTTATTGTCATTGGTTGCGATAAATTCTGCGATAAGGTAAGATTTGTAAGAATTGTAATGGGGAATTAGGGCAATTTTTGGATCTTCCAAATTATCATTATTTTTCTCTTCGCCTTCTAAAGTTTTTTCAATTAGAGAAGCTGCCAGCTTTGATTCAAAGCTTTTAAAAGAAATAAAAAAACCTGATAGTGAAATGGTGAATAATAATGTGAGTTTTATGAGAAAATTCATGCTAATAAAAAACTTTGCTAAGAAATTTGATTCCAGCAAAAATTGTCATAATTGCGATGCCTTTTTTAAAATTTTCTTCACTAATTTTCAAGTGCATTAAGTGACCCAAGCGAATAGCGACAAATACTGGGATTATCACCCACCAAATTTTTATAAAAAAATCAGATTTTAAATCGCCGTGAAGACCAAGTTGAAAAATTCTTACAACATTAAAAGTGACAAATAACGCCGCTAAAGTTGTGCGCAAATTTGATTTGTTTTTAAAGTTTTGTTGCAAGGCGTTGGCAAAGAATGGTCCGCCGGTTCCAAAGGCTCCTTGAGCAATTCCGCCAATAAAAATTAATTTTGATTTGAAGAATTTTGGAAAAATATATTTATCAAAAAGAATAATTTTTATTGATAAAAGAATTAGTAAAATTCCAAAAATTAGCGACAGCGTTTCAACCGATAATTTGGAAAAAATAAACACGCCAAAAATTGTGCCAATTAAGCATAAAGGCAGCGCTGAAAAAAATGTTTTTTTATCAAAAGATTTAGAGTCGGTATAAATTATTTTTGCGCTGGAAAGCGTGCCGATGTAAAGTCCGGCTAGGATCATTTCTTTGAAGTCGATGAAAAAAGCTAAAATTGAATAAGCAATTAAAGCGCCGCCAAAGCCAATTATGCTTTCGACAAAAAATCCTAGCGAAAAACTTATTGCGATTAGAGATGTGGTAAACATTATTTTGCGCTAAATAATTACGATTTTAATTTAAAAAATGCGATATTTCCTATTTTTATTATCAATATTTTTTGCAAGCAAAGCTTTTTGCGCCGATGTAAAAGATTACACAATTAGTGGTAGAATAGTTTCTGACCTTAGATTTGAAAAACATGATTCACAAAATTCGCGCAGTGAATATGACGAAGCTTTTGTAAAAGCGAGATTGCTTACCAAACTTAATTTGAAAGAAGGTTTTGCGGTTAATGGTCAAATTTTTTTAAATCGTTTTGATGGCGCTTCGGGAACTGCAAGAAGGCTTAATTCTAGCGATGGCGGCGGCGATCGTTTAATGGAAAATATGGGGTTAATTTTGCGCGAATTTAACTTATCGCAAAGCGGTAAAAATTATGCAATTTCTGCCGGAAAATTTAACTTAAATTTTGGCGAAGCTTGGTTTTTTACCAACGGAATTTGGTTGCGCGATTTGGCTAATAATAATTATCGCCAGCAAGAAAAAATCGGCATTCGCGGCAATTATGAAATTGGCGATTTAAAAAAAACCGGAAGATATAATTTTGGTTTTTCTGCTTTTACAAATGATTCCAAAAATTTTGACAATGCCATGATAAATGGTCGCGATTCTTTTGGTAAAAGTGATGCTAGAGCTGGAGATACAAGGTCTTTAGAGTCTTATTTGGCAACTCTAAATGTTAATTTTGATTTTGGTGAAAAGGAGAAATTATCTTATCATTTTGGTTATTTAAATTTGGCAGTTGATGGCAAAAATTCAAAATTGGCGCCAGCGAAAATTGCCGATCAGAAAAATTGGGTGGCAAATATTAATTATTTACATCCGTATAAAAAAGTTTCGCTTAATTGGTTTGTTGAATTTGTTGAAGCGAAAAATCTTGATGGCAATTCTGATATTTCAGAAAAATATTTAACTGCAACTCTCGATACAATTTTTAATAAAAATTGGTCAGTTTTAATTGGAAGATCAAAGAGGCAAAATATGCAAATTGGCGCGCTGGGGTTTGATCAAACGCTTAGTGAAGCATCGGTTAAATATCAATTTGCGGGGAATGAATTTTTTGATTTATTGACGCTGCAAGTTGGTCATGAATGGTTTAGAAATGATTATAAAACATCTCACGATAATCAAAAATCACTTGGTTTGTTGGTGAGATATTACAAAAATTTTTAAAGTTTTGTAAAGTGACTTCATGCTTGATAGTTAATGCAATTCTTTGAAAATTAAGAACAGCGCCTAGCGCAATTTAACAAAATAATCGAAATTTTTGACACTAGAAAATAGCCAATCCAAGCAAAAAAATTACAATAAATTCAGCAAGTTTTTTTCAACTTTGCTGTGCTTTTGGCTGGCTTTTTCTGCGGTTTTTGCGCCAAGTCAGTCTTACGCAATTTATGATGGACCGCGCAATAATCAATATAGAGAAGTTTCTGGAGGAGGATTTTCTGTTTTTAGAGATCCAACTATTGGCAAATGTGATGTTGGGGAGGTTGAGTTTAACCCTTTTAGCGAAGAAGCTAATGTTGATATTAATTGGGAGATTAGCAACCCAACCTGCATGGGCTATATATTAAGCTTTGGAGTTGCGCTTTTTGCCTCAGAGATGATTACTGCTGCCGCTTGTCTCAAGCCGAGGCACGCGGCGGAGGTTTCGGCGCAAAATGCTTCGGGCGTGCCAATGTCGCCAAAAATGATTAAAAGAAGGGCAAAGGAGGCGGCAAAATGCGGCTCTCTAATTGGTGAACAACTTTATCTTGCAGCTATTGGATGTTGCGGAAATTTAGCGGCTACTGGCATTGTAACTACAGCTGCGGTGGCGGCTTTGGCTTTAATTTGGGATCAGGCTAACCAAGTTTTTAAAAATGCTAGGGTTTGTGGCAGCAACTGGTTTCAATGGGAGCAAAGAGGCGGAGTTTGGATTAAAACCAAAGGCAAGCATCTTTTATGTTTAGAAAATCTTTTTTTAGAAACGAATCATGGCGGCGTTTCTGCTTATTGCACTCAAAATGATTCTCGCTCAATTGCCAATCAATCTTACCGCGAATTTATTTATGGTGGAATAGAATATGTAGACGGTGAATGCTCAAACCCCACCAGCTGGGATTCCGCAAGAAGAAAAGAAATCTTGGGTTATGATGATGATGGTCAGCGTTATTACATGACAGGTGCTGGCAATGCTTCTGTTTTTGCTTGTTATCGCTATAGATCAAAAGTTAAAAGCGAAGAAGATCGCAGCGCCATGCAAAATGCTTTCGATTGCTGCAAAAGAAGAAGCCAAGAAACCATGTGCATTGAGAGTAAAACCGGCATGAATCCTAATTCTAGAATTGTGGGTGGCGGTGATTTTCAGTATAAATTCTGTAAAATTGGCTCAAGATGTAATGTTGGCGATATAGTGTTTGAGATTTACGAAAGTAAAAAAAACATAAATTATGCTTGCGCTAAAACCTATTCAGTTTGCCCATATAACCACCTTTTAGGCGGCGGAACCGAAGAAAAAAAATATGACGATAACGACCACAATAAGGTTGTGAATTATTGTCAGCATATGAATCACTGCTCTAAAATTCCAATTTTACCACATATTAACCAAAGCAGCTTAGAGGCTGGCTATATCTCGCAAGCATGTCGCGATTTAAAAGGAGATTCGCAAAATTCTTATGGTTATAGCGCGCAACTTCTTCCACTCAATACTCGCGGCTTTTCAGCTCCAATGGCGCAATGCTTTAAAGAAACCATGCAAAATATTTTCTTGCATAAGGCTGGTCATACAAAATGTATAAACCCAGATGAATCGCCAATTGAAGGCGAGTGCGTTAGTGGCACTATTTATAAAATAGGCGAAAGTTTGCCAGGAGAATCTTTCTTTTTAAAAATTCAAAATAGTTTGCAAGGTGTGATTAAAATAATGCTAATGGCCTCGGTTGTAGCCTTTGGTTTTGCTGTTTTGCTGGCTGTTCCAAATATGCATATCAATAAAAAAGTTTTAATGGGCTATATTCTAAAAATTAGCCTGATTATGTATTTTGTAATTGGCGATGCTTGGCAATACGGCTTTATGACTGGCATTATAGGTAGTTCAAACTTACTCTCCGACATTGCATTTAAGGTTGATGAAAGTGGTCCAGCCAATAAATTAGACGGCTGCCAATTTCCGCGCTATAATTATAGCGACGATAATCCGCAGACAAAATATAATAATCCAAAATATCCACCAGGGCTTGAATATCTAAGAATTTGGGATGTTCTTGACTGCAAAATTGCCCGCGCGCTTGGCTTTGGTCCAGAGGTTTCAGTGCCAAATCTTTTATTGTCAATTGTTGGCGGATTTTTTACGGGCGGTTATGGAATTATATTTTTCGTAGCAACATTTATTTTTGCCTTTTTCTTAATATCCGCGGCAATTAAGGCTTTGCACATATTTATTATGTCCATTACCAGCATTATAATTTTATTATATGTCTCGCCAATTGTCATTAGCTTAGCTTTTTTTGAAAAGACGAAAAGTATATTTAGCGGCTGGCTCAAGCAGTTATTAGGATTTGCCCTACAACCAATGATATTATTTGCCTATCTGGGAATTTTGGTTTCACTGCTTGATTATACAATACTTGGCTCGGCAACATTTTCGCCGTCGATGGTTGAGGTTAACGGCGCGCAAGTTGAAGATGTTCATGGCAGAATTGCTCCGAAAAAAATTTCTTGCGCAGGCAATGCCGAAAATGACAGCTTATATTGCATTTTTAGAATTAGTGAAATCAAAAATTTCGATGGATTTGAAACCCTAGGACTTGGCGTTCCAATGCTTACTTCAATGAATTCAGAAAAATTTTCCACTATTTTTAAAGCGGCAATTATTATGTTCATTTTCAGTTCATTTTTTGATAAAATATCGGATGTGGCATCAGCCTTGGTTGGCGGCTCAACATTAAAATCAGATTGGGGCAGTTCGGCATTTGGCATTATGCAACAAGCCAATAATATTGCTCGCGGCGTTCAAGAGCGCGGCATTAATAGCGCTAATAAATATTTAGGAATAGCGGCTGGTAAGGGCAAGTTAGTAAAGTGGGGATCCGATAAAGCCAAGGGAGTGGTGCGTGGCTTGGTTGATAGAGGCAAGGCAATTGCAGGAATTGGCAGAAAAGATGGAGGTGGTGACGATACTGGTAAAGCAGATGGATTAGAAGGTGGCGAAGATACTGGTAAAAAACCTGGCAATGGCGGCAATGGCGGCGACGATGCCGGTAAAGATCCTAGCAAAGGCAATGGAGGAAGTGGCGGCGACGATGCCGGTAAAGATCCTAGCAAAGGCAATGGAATCGATGGCGGTAATTCGTCAGGCAAGCAAAAATAGGTTTTTAGTATGCTATAGTATTGGCAAAGAAGGCGCGCGCAAACAAGTTGGTGAGCAGTTTTTAAAGGCGCGCCATCTACAAATTTAAAGCGTTTTTCTCCCTTTTTTTACGATGAGTCATAATTGCAAAGCGATGCGCCTCATCGCGCAAGCGTTGCAAATAGTGCATCAAAGCCGAATGTTTTTCTAAATAAATCACTTTATCCTTATAAAAAAATCGCTCTTCTCCAGCATTTCTATTTTCGCCTTTAGCCATGCAAATAAAGGGAATGCGGATATTTAATTTCTCAAAAACCATTTTTGCCGCGCCAAATTGAGGCTTGCCGCCGTCAATTATAATTAAATCAGGAAACTCGCTTGCATCTTTAGAGAAGCGCCTTGTTAGCACTTCAATCATCATCGCCGTGTCATCTTTTTTGCCGCCAACATCAATTTTTCCAATATTAAATTTTCTATAACCATTTTTTATAAACCCATTTACACCAGCTGAAATCAAGGCTCCAACCGCATTTGTATTAAATGTGTGGCTATTATCATAAACCTCAATTTTTTGCGGAATTTTTTCTAAATTAAATTTTTCCTTAAGCTCTAAAAGTAAATTTTGCGTAGTTAATTCGTCACTACATTTTTGCTCTAAATTGCGCCGCGCAATTTCTTCCAAACCCTTCATAATCGAGGCTTTTTCACCTTTTTGCGGAGTTAAAATTGCCACATTTTTTCCTAAAATTTTACCCAAAAATTCTTCGATTAGTTTTTTTTCCTTCACCTCAATATTGGTTAAAATCAAGCGCGGTGGATTTTGATTGAAATAAAATTGTCCCAAAAAATCATTAAAAAAATCGCCCAAATCTTCGCCTTCATTTTTAAAAAAATATGGCTTGGAGCCAAAGTTGCAGCCGCTTCTAAAGAATGAAACATAAACACAAATTTTCTGATTATTAACAACCAAACTAATTGCATCAAAATCGCTAATTTCATTAACATTAATATTTTGTTTCACCAAAATTGAATCAACCGCATTAAGCTGATTGCGCACTTCCGCCGCTTTTTCATATTCCATATTTTTGCTAAATTGCAGCATTTTTTCGCTCAATTTTTTGTGAACTTCGTTAGATTTTCCGCTCAAAAAACTCACTGCATTTTTCACTGAATTTTCATAATCATCTTCGCTAATAAAACCAACGCAAGGCGCGGTGCAGCGTGCAATTTGATATTCTAAGCAGGGTTTTTTGCGCGAAGCAAATTCGCTGTCGCTACAGCTGCGCAACTTAAAAACTTTGCGCAAAACATCGATGGTTTTATTAACATCATTAGCATGAACAAAGGGTCCAAAATAATAGCCCTGATCATTTTTTTCGCCGCGATATTTAGCAATTTGCGGAAATTTGTGATCGCTAATTAAAATCTGCGCATAAGTTTTTGAATCGCGCAAAACAATGTTAAATTTTGGCTGAAATTTTTTGATTAAATTATGCTCTAAAAGCAATGCTTCAACTTCGCTATTTGTCTGCGTAATTTCTAGTTTTTTGGTTAAAAAAACCATGCGTCTAATTCGCGCCGAAAGAGTTTTTTCTTTGGTATAACTAGTGACGCGATTTTTCAAATTCTTAGCTTTTCCCACATAAAGCAATTCATCGCCATCGCCAAAAAATTGATAAACGCCACTATTTTTTGGCAAGGAATTAAGGTGAGATTTTATAATTTCAGCGGGCATTTATTTTTTCTAAAATATAACAGATAAGGGGATCTGAACCCTCATGAGGTCAGACCCCATTTTTTAATATGTAGGCTCAACCAATTTTTATTGAATAGTTTCTTGCTTAATCTTGAGGTCCAAATTAATTTTAAGTGTAAATAAATTTATTTTCCAAATCAAATGGCATTAAAGAAAGAACAGTTAGAGGAAATCAATCAATTAAGAACTCAAAAAAGCGAAACCTTAAGACCAGTTTCAAGTGAGCTTGAAAAAGTTTTATATCAAGCTTTTGAAGTTTTAGACCATGGTTTTGTGCGCGTGGTTGATTATATGGGCAATGACTCATCAGTAGTGCAAGCAGCCCGCGTTTCATATGGCGCGGGAACAAAAAAAGTTAATGCCGATAAAGCGCTAATCAACTATCTTCTAGCGCATCGCCACACTACGCCATTTGAAATGTGCGAAATTAAATTTCATATTAAATTGCCAATTTTTGTGGCGCGCCAATGGATTCGCCATCGCACAGCTTCAGTTAATGAATATTCAGCGCGCTATTCAATTATGGAAGATGAATTTTACATTCCTCATCCACAGCATTTAGCGGCGCAATCGAAAATTAATCACCAAGGTCGTGATGAGAGCAGGGTGCTCAACGCTGAAGAGCAAAAACGCGTTTTGCAAATTTTGAAGGAAGATGCTAAAAAATCTTACGATCATTATCTAGAAATGATTAATCAAAATGTTGATGGCACGCCAATTGACGCTGAAAAAGACGGCCTTGCGCGCGAGCTTGCACGCATGAATTTGCCGCTTAATTGCTATACACAATGGTATTGGAAAATTGATATGCATAATCTTTTGCATTTTCTAAAATTGCGCGCCGATTCGCATGCTCAATATGAAATTCGCGTTTACGCCGAAATTATGCTCGACCTTGTTAAAAAGTGGGTTCCGCATTGCTATGAAGCATTTATGAAAAATCAAAAAACTGGCAAAAATCTTTCTGGCCCAGCTTTAGAAATTATTCGCACAATGTTAAAAGGCAAAAAAATTGAGCAAGAAGAAAGCGGTCTTAGCGCTAGAGAATGGGGCGAATTGATGAATTTGCTTGAAGTTAATAATTAGAATTTAAACCTAAAATTTATATCTTATGTCAATTGGAATAGGCGAATTAATATTAATTTTATTGATTGTTTTTGTGCTTTTTGGCGCTGGAAAATTGCCGCAAGTTATGGGTGATATTGGCAAGGGTTTGAAAAACTTAAAAAAGGGTTTTAAGGAAGAAGAAAAAACCCAAGACTCATCAGCATCTGAAAAAAAAGAAGAAGAGAAAAAATAGGTGGTTGATCAACAAAAATTCATCACAACGCAGGTTCTTGAGGATGTTGTAAAAAACTCTTCAGCCGATCGCATTTCCATCAACGATATTGTCGATGCTATGGAAGGTGTGGGTTTTGGGCTGGCGATGATGATTTTTGCTTTTGGCGTTATAATTCCAATGCCACCGCCAATTCCGGGAATTATCTCCATTCCGCTGGTGATTTTTTCGCTACAAATGATGGCTGGCTACGCTTCGCCAAAATTGCCAAAAAGATTTTCTAAAATTTCTATAAAACGCAAATTGTTGGCAACCTTGGTGCAAAAATCGGCGCCCTATATTCGCATTGTCGAAAGAATTTTGCGCCAGCGTTTAATTTTTATGACCACCATGAAAGCCGAAAGAGTGATTGGTTTTTTTACCTTTCTTTTTTCTGGATTTGTTTTGCTGCCAATGCCGCTTTCTAACTTTCTTCCGGGGCTTGGCGTTTTAATAATTTCCTTTGGCTTGCTTGGAAAAGATGGTTTGCTTGTTATTCTTGGAATTGCGGTTGGCTTAATTGGCATGATGATTTCGCTGCTGGTGGTGTTTCTTGGTTTTGAGTTTTTATATTATCTAAAAGATTTTCTGTTTAGTTATTTTTAAGAGCCTCTTAATGCGGTGTTTTTAAATAATTATTGACGAATAAAAAATCCATCCTACCTTGACGGCGGATGATTCATTCGTTGTCACAAACCGTTTTCTCACGGTTTTCAAATTCGCTTTTTCCATTTTAGATTAGCAATTTTTAAAAATTTCCCATTTAAAATATTCATAAGGCCATTTGCAACTTTCCCTTCAATTAAATATATAATTCATGTCTTCAGGCAGCACCCTTACTCTTCGCTTTAATGGTAAAAAAGATCAAAAACAAAATGACGAAGAAAACCTAGCTCAAGCTCCAACCAGTGCGCAGGAAATAGAAGAAAATCAAGATTCTAAACAAAATAATAACGCCGCCTTAACCGCTCCAAGTCAAGTGCGAAGCGACTTGCCGCGTCTTCATACGGGAAGTTTGTTAAGTCGCAGATCCAACGCCGCAGCAACCGCAAGAGCCGCAGTTACGCAAAATGTTGCTATAGCCGCAACCAGCGCGCCTGAAGTTGTGCAAGCTCCAAAAGCAGCTGCGCAAAGTGAAGAAGAGGATGAAAATCTTGCAGCAAATGCTGCGCCATCTGCAAATCAGCCAAATAGCAAAACTTTGGAATTAAAATTCTTAAAAACTAAATCTGCGGAAAAATTAATCGAACTTGCCGAAACTTACGGCATTGAAAATATTGGTGATTTTGGTCGTCAAGACATCATTTACCACATTCTAAAAAGTTTTTCCGACCAAAGCCCAGAAAATGTTATTATCGGCGAAGGTGTGCTTGAAGTTTTAGATGATGGTTTTGGATTTTTAAGAGCTCCTGAAACCAATTATTTTCCGGGTTCTGACGATATTTATGTTTCGCCATCACAAATTAAAAGATTTGCGCTTAGAACGGGCGACACCGTAAAAGGTCAAATTCGCGCTCCAAAAAAAGGCGAAAGATATTTTGCGCTACTTCGAGTTAATGAAGTGAATTTTGACGCGCCAGAAAAAATTAGAAATCGCGTTTTATTTGATGATTTAACGCCGCTTTATCCACAAGAAAAATTAAATCTTGAAGAAGATAAGCCGCGCAATGGCGACATCAGCACGCGCATTATCGACATGATTGCGCCAATTGGAAAAGGTCAGCGCGCATTAATTGTTGCTCCGCCAAAAACTGGTAAAACTTCAATCATGCAAAATATTGCTCACGCAATTACCACCAATCACCCAGAAGTAGTATTGATGGTATTGCTAATTGACGAACGCCCAGAAGAGGTGACTGACATGATTCGCAGCATTAAGGGTGAAGTGGTGAGTTCAACTTTCGACGAGCCAGCAACGCGACATGTGCAGCTTGCCGAGATGGTTATTGAAAAAGCTCGCCGCTTGGTTGAAGCCAAAAGAGATGTGGTGATTTTGCTTGATTCAATCACTCGTCTTGCTCGTGCTTACAATACCGTAATTCCTTCATCGGGAAAGGTTTTAACTGGTGGTGTTGACTCAAATGCGTTGCAAAAACCAAAAAGATTTTTCGGTGCGGCAAGAAATATTGAAGAAGGCGGCTCTCTAACAATTATCGCTACAGCCTTGATTGAAACTGGTTCGAGAATGGAAGAAGTTATCTTCGAAGAATTTAAAGGAACCGGCAACTCGGAAATTGTGCTTGATCGCAAAATTTCGGATAAAAGAATTTTCCCAGCAATTGATATTACTAAATCTGGCACAAGAAAAGAAGAATTGCTTGTTGAGCGTGCTAATTTGTCGAAAATTTGGATTTTAAGAAAGATAGTTAACCCAATGTCTCCAGTTGAAGCGATAGAATTCTTGCTGCACAAGCTTGAACATACTAAGACCAACGAGGAGTTTTTTAAGTCAATGAATAGCTAATTTTATTCGCAAACTCCGTTTGCATCCGCAAACTCCGTTTGCATCCGCAAACTCCGTTTGCATCCGCAAACTCCGTTTGCATCCGCAAACTCCGTTTGTAGCGCAAACTCCGTTTGTCACCCCGTCTTTATGGCGGGGTCCACCAACATTAGCTAAAGTTTTATTTTTACAGATGAATTTAATTAAAAAAATCGCCCCAATTTTTTTTATTACCCTAATCATCTCTTCTTGCGGTCTTACTTATCTGGAAATCCTTTCCAAGCAAGAACAGGCGATGAAAAGCCAGCCGCGCTATAACTCATATTTAGCATTAGAATATCTATTATTTTCCCGCCAATTGCTTAGCGTAAATGACAAAAAAAATTCTGAATATTTTGCCAAAAAGGGCAGGGAATCTGCGCTTGGATTGCAAGTTGTTCCAGAAAATCCATTAATTTGGAAAGGCGACGGCGCGCAAATGAACGACATGGTCTTAATGCAAAAGCGCCTCGAAGATGTTTTAATGGCATCGCAAATCAAGGTGCAACTGCCAATTCAGGCGGCGCATCTAACTTATCTTTATGATTGCTGGGTTTCGCGCGAAGCTAGCAAAGTTTTTCGCGCCGACGAAATGGCGCCTTGCCGCGTGCGCTTTGTAAGGCTTTTAGAAGAAATTGAAAATTATATTGACGAATCGAAAAAAGATAAAACTGAAAAAGTGACCATCATTGAACCAGATTTTGAGCGCTTCGAGCTGATTTTTGATAGCAATTTACACAATCTAAACGACAAGGCGTTAAAAGAATTAACGCAGTTTTTAAAATATATAAAAAATCTCGATAAAAATTATCGCATTCTTGTTGTTGGCAATGCTGATCGCGTGGGTAAGGAGCTTTATAATCAGGGCCTTGCCATGAAGCGCGCCGATATTGTGGTGAATTATTTAGTGCAAAATGGCGTTCATCGCGACTTCATCGAAACTCGCTCTGTAGGCGAAGATTTTCCAGATATCATAACTCGCGATAATTTTTCCAACCCAAATAACCGCAATGTTTCGCTTTATGTTTTGAAGGGTCATGGCTCGTTTAAATCTTACCCATTGCCGCTTCTGGAAAATATTGTTTATAAAAAAGAAATTGAAAAAGCGCGCAAAGATTTGGGGTTGTAGGAAATATTAAATTTGCTGTGCAAATTTAGGGTTTATGAATTGCTGCGCGGCGAGTGAATTGCCGCATCCGCAATAAAATTTAGTTTTTTTTGAGACCTTCTTTTGCTCTTAACATAACCCTCCCAAGCTCGGCGTGGTTTGCAACCGCGCCGAAATGTTTATCAAA
>Ga0209550_10001009_pt1 | contig 27249 bp, 26 predicted proteins | sample LauGreSuBDMM15SN_2_FD_187567 | JGI IMG/M metagenome (GOLD analysis project Ga0209550, IMG submission 187567) | Freshwater lake microbial communities from Lake Michigan, USA - Su13.BD.MM15.SN (SPAdes) (version 5) | ecosystem: Environmental > Aquatic > Freshwater > Lake | place: Lake Michigan... | reverse complement strand
CTGCTGGGTTCCGCCTCAGGAGTCCCGCATCTCGGGCAGATCCAGCCCGAGGACGTCGATAAACTTCTTCATCGCCGGCGTAAGCACCCGGCCCTTGCGGTGCAAAATGGCCAGCGGCCGAGTAAAGGTTTTCCCCTTAAAATGCAGCATGACCAAGCTCCCTTGCTTCACTTCCTGCGCGACCGTCGCCTGCGGCACAATCGCGATGCCGTGCTCGATCTCCACCGCGCGCTTCACCGTCTCGATATTGTCGAACTCCATCACCGGCTCGATCTCCAGCTTATGATCGCGGAAAATCTGATCCACCGCCTTCCGCGTCGGGATGTCGGGATCAAAACCGATAAATTTCTGCGACGCCAATTCCTTCACTTCGATCTCCGTGCGCTTCGCCAAGGGATGCCCGGGAGAAGTGATCAGGACCAAATGATCGTTGCGGAAAGGCAGCACTTCGATCTGACGCTGCTTGAGCGGAAACGCCACGAGCCCGAAGTCCACGGCGTTGTGCAAAATGTCTTCGTAGACGAGGTTCGAACGGCGGTATTCCACCCGCACATTAACCGAAGGAAAATCATGCAGGAATTTTTTTATAAACGGCGGCAACTCGTGCAGTCCGATCGAGTAAATAGTCGAAATCCGGATCGTGCCGCTGATCACCTTCTTCATTTCCTGCAACTCGCACTGCAGCTTCTCGTAGGTGTGCAACATCTCCTTCGCCGACTCATAGACGCGGTACCCTTCCCGCGTGAGTTGAAATTGTTTCTGGCTGCGGTCGACGAGCAGCGTCTTAAAATGCCGCTCCATCGCCCGAGCTTGCTGGCTCACCGCCGACTGCGTGATGCCGTTCAGCTTGGCCGCCTTGGAGAAACTTTTGGTTTCGACCAGATCGGCGAAGATTTTAAGATTTTCAATTTGCATAAGCTGCGAGGATTTCAGCCCAAAGGAGCAACGGCTTAAGCATTGTCGCAAACCTCTTATTGAGGTTTTCAATCAGCCGCCACCGATTCCATGTTTCCCACCTACGCAGAATTTGTCCTCCGCGCCGACGCCGTCCGCGCCCAAATCGCCACCGCCTGCGCCGCCGCCGGCCGCGATCCCGCCACGGTCGAACTCCTCGCCGTCACCAAGACCCACCCCGTCGCCGCCGCCGATTTCGCCGCCCGCTACGGCCTGCGCGCCGTCGGCGAAAATCGCGTCCAGGAAGCCGCCGAAAAACGCCCACTCTGCGCCGCCCCCGCCCTCGCTTGGGAACTCATCGGCCACCTCCAGTCCAACAAGTCCAAACTCGCCGCCCAACACTTCGACCGCGTCCAAAGCGTCGACAGCGAAAAACTCCTCAACCACCTCGACCGCGCCGCCGCCGAACTCGGCAAGGTTCTCCCGATCCTATTTCAGGTCAACGCCGGCAACGACCCCGCCAAATTCGGCGCCGATCTCGCCGACACTCCGCGCCTGGTCGAGTTCGCGCGGACAAAAAAGAACCTGCGTCTCGACGGCCTCATGACCATCGCTCCTCTCGGCTCCACCCCGGCCGAAACCGCCGAGCACGCCGTCCGCACGTTTACGAATCTCCGCACCCTTCGCGACGACCTCGCCGCCCGCCTCGGCGTCCCCCTCCGCGAACTCTCCATGGGCATGAGCAACGACCTCGCCCCCGCCATCGCCGCCGGCAGCACCCAGGTCCGCGTCGGCTCCGCCCTTTACGGCGCGCGGTAATTTCCGAAATCCGTCCGCCATCAACCGCCGCACTTCCAAAAATTCGCCCCTGGCGAATTTTATTAGCAGTCCCCCGCTCTTTTCTCCTCTCTGCCCCCATGCGATCCTTCCTACGCTTCACGCTGCTCCTGCTCGCGGCCTTCACCCTCACCACCGCCGCCTTCGCCGCCGAATCCACTCCGGCCACCCCCGCCGCCAAACGCCCGCTCTCGCTCGACGACTTCGACGCTTGGCGCAGCCTCGCCTCACCCACCCTCTCCCGCGACGGCCGCTGGCTCGCCTACTCCTTCATGCCGCAAGACGGCGACGGCGAACTCATCGTGCGCGAACTCGCCACCGGTCGCGAGCAACGCCTCACCGTCGGCGCCCTCCCGCCGCCCGCCACCCAGCCCGACTCCGCCAACCCCGACGCCCCCCCCACCCTGCCCACCATCCGCCTCGCCTTCACCGCCGACTCCGCGCACCTCGTCGCCAGCACCTACCCCGCCAAGGCCGCCCTCGCCGCCGCCCGCAAAGCCAAGAAAAAGCCCGACGAAATGCCGAAACCCGGCCTCCTCTATCTCCACCTCGCCACCGGCAAATCCACCACCGTTGCCTCCGTAAAAAACTACCAGCTCTCCACGAAGACCGGCGCCTGGCTCGCCTATCTCAAAGAGGCGAAACCCGAAGTAAAAAAGCCTGAGGTCACCACGCCCGCCTCCGATCCCGACCAAGCTGCCCCTCGAGCCGCAACCGGCTCCGCCGCCGCCAAACCCGAGGTCGGCACCGATCTCGTCCTCATCGACCTCGCCGCCGCCACCCCCGCTGAGCGCACCTTCGCCGATGTCCTCGACTACAGCCTCGCCCGCGACGGCCGCACCCTCCTCACCACCATCGCCGCCAAAATCGGCACCGCCAACGGCGTTTATGTTTTCACTCCCGGAGCTCCCGCCGATACCGCCCCCGCCGCCCTCCTCGCCGGCAAAGGCAAATACCTGAAACTCGCTTGGGACCGCGAACAGACCCAAGCCGCCTTCGTCAGCGACCGCGACGACGTCGCCGCCACGCCTACCCCGAAAGCCGCGCGCTTCAAACTCTACCACTGGCCACGCGGCACCGCCGCCGCCGCCGAGCTCGTCTCCTCAACGACTACCCACTTCCCCGCCGCCTTTACCGTGAGCGACAAGGGCCCCATCGCCTTCTCCCGCGACGGTAAAAAACTTTACGTCCCCGCCGCCCCGCTCCCCAAACCCGCCCGCGACCCCGACGCCGCCCTCGACGCAGAATCCCGGGTCTCCGCCGATCTCTGGCGCTGGAACGACGATGTCGTCCAGCCCATGCAAAAAGTCCGCGCGACCCTCGAGCGCACCCGCACCTATCGCGGCGTTCTCGATCTCGCCACCCACCGCTACACCCAGCTCGCCGATGTCACCCTGCCCACCGTCACGCTCAGCGACGACGGCACCCGCGCCCTCGGCCAAGACGATCGCGCCTACCGCCGCCGCGCCGATTACGACGGCCGCTACACCGACATCCTCCTCGTCGATCCCCTCACCGGCGCCCGCAAACCCGCCCTCAAGGAACTCCGCGGCGAAAACGGCGGATCCGGCACCGCCCCGGTTTGGTCACCCGACGGCCTCTGGGCCTTCTACTACCAGTCCAATCACTGGCACGTGCTCAACACCGCCGACGGCACCACGCGCAACCTCACCTCCACCCTCGGCGTGGCCGTCCACAACGAAGACCACGATTCTCCCTCGCCCGCCGGGCCCTATGGCCAAGCCGGTTGGACCAAGGACAGCCAGTCCCTCCTCGTCTACGACCGCTACGATGTCTGGCAGCTCTGGGCCGACGCCCGCCCCGCCAAAAATCTCACCGCCGCCTCCGGCCGCGCGACCAAGACCCAGCTCCGCGTCCAAAACATCGAGCCCATCGACGAAGACACCGACGACCGCGGCCTCAACCCCGCCAAGCCCCTCACCCTCCGCGGGGAGAGCGAGGAGACGCGCGCCTCCGGTTTTTTCCAAACCCGCTTCGACGCCGCCCCCGGCACCGCCCCGCGCCGCCTCCTCTGGGGCGACAAAAACTACCGCTACGTCACCCGCGCCAAAGCCGCCGATGTCCTGCTCGTAAGCGCCGCCCGCTTCGACGAATTTCCCGACTACCACACCACCGATTCCGCCTTCGCCGCCCCCGCCAAAGTCACCGCCGGCGGCGCCCAGCTCACGCCTTTCGCCTGGGGCCGCGCCGAGCTCGTCCCCTTCCGCAACACCGACGGCATCCCGCTCAGCGCCGCGCTCTACAAACCCGCCGACTTTGATCCCGCGAAAAAATACCCGCTCATGGTCTACATCTACGAGCGCCTGTCGCAGGACGTCCACACCTTCAAAACCCCAGCGCCCAGCCACAACGTCAGTTTCCCCCTCTACACCAGCAACGGCTACCTCATCCTCACCCCCGACATCGTTTACACTGAGGGTCAGCCCGGCCAAAGCGCTCTGCGCGCCGTGCTCCCCGCCATCGAGAGCCTCGTCCGCCAAGGTTTCGTCGATGAAAACGCCATCGGCATCTCCGGGCACTCCTGGGGCGGCTACCAGATCGCCTACATGCTCACGCAGACCTCGCTTTTCCGCGCCGCCGAAGCCGGCGCCCCGGTAGGCAACATGACCAGTGCCTACTCCGGCATCCGCTGGGGCTCCGGCATGCCGCGTCAGTTCCAATACGAGAAAACCCAAAGCCGCCTCGGCCGCCCCCTCGCCGAAGCGCCGCACCTCTACATCGAAAACTCCCCCATCTTCCACGTGCAGCGCATCACCACGCCCCTCCTGCTCCTGCACAACGACGCCGACGACGCCGTTCCGTGGTATCAAGGCATCGAACTCTTCCTCGCCCTCCGGCGCTACGACAAACCCGCTTGGCTCTGGAACTACAATGGCGGGCTCCACGGCCTCCGCCGCCGCGCCGACCAAAAAGATTTCGCCCGCCGCGCCTGGCAATTCTTCGAGCACTACCTCCGCGGCGCCCCCGCCCCCGAGTGGATGGAAAAAGGCGTCCCTTTCATCGACCGCGAAGAGGAAAAAATTCGCTTCAATTCCGCAAAGTAGGGCGCCGCCCGCGTGCCGCCTTCCGCATTGCCTCCCGCGAAAATTCCTTCTCGCCTTGCCCGCTTGGAAACCACCGCGCCGAGCTCCGCCCAACTCTCCGCGCTGCTGCGCCTGCTTGACGACCCCAGCCCGTCCGTCCGCCGCGCCCTCCTTGCCCGGTTCACCGCCCTCGGCCCTGAAGCCGCGCCGTTTCTGCGCGAGCTCAGTCACGGCCCCGACCGCGCCCTCGCCGCTCACGCCGCTTGGTTTCTCAAAGAGCTGAAGTTTTCCGACCCCGTCGCCGAGTTCCGCACCTTCATCGGTTCACTCCACTACGAACTGGAAACTGGCGCCCTCCTGCTCGCCCGCACCGTCAATCCCGCCCTCGACGTGGGCCGTTGCTGTGAGCAGCTCGACGCCATCGCCGCCCGCTGCACCGAGCTCATCGCCGAACCCGCCAGCTCCCGGGAGAAATGCCGCATCATCAACCGCGTAATGTTCCACGAATGGGGGTTTCGCGGCAACGTCGAGCACTACACCGACCCGCAAAACAGCTTCCTCAACACCGTCCTCACGCGCCGCATCGGCCTGCCCATTTCTCTCAGCCTCGTCTACCTGCTGGTCGCCGAACGCCTCGGCCTCGCGCTCGAGCCCGTCGGCCTGCCCGGCCACTTCCTCGTCGGCTGCTTCGACGATGAGATTCCGTTCTACGTCGACCCTTTCGACCGCGGCCTCTTTCGCGACCCCGACGAGGTCATCGCCTTTCTCCTCGCCCAAGGCACCTCACCCCAGCCCGCCGATCTCATGCCCACCGCCATCCACGAGGTCCTCTGCCGCTGCTGCCGCAACCTCGTGCACCACTACACCGTTTCCGGCGAACCCGCCCGCGCCCGCCTTTTCGCCAGCTTCATCACCGATTTCGAGACCACCCACACCCGCGAGTCCGAGTGACCTTTCGCCATCCCCGTGAAGCCAGTCGTCCCAGCGGCCCGATCTCCCCGCTAGGCTTCTTCTCGCCCCACGGCAACCGCAGCCACTGACTTGATTTCCTATTGCCCGTCGCTCGTCGTGCCGCATTTGCGCCATCGTCGCTCGTCGGCATCTTTTTAATCTATGTCCATCCGGAAGTGCCCATTTCACGCGCCCTCAAATCCGCCGCTCCCCGGCCCGCCGCCCCCGCTTCAAACCGAAGAAATCACGGATTTCCTGAGCGATGCTTCCGCTTTTGGCATGTTGGCCGCACCCCTCGCAGAGCGCACCAATATCTACCGCGCCGCCCTCGCCGCCGGCCAACCCGCCCCGTTCACCACCGACGAACTCACCCATGCCGGCCGCATGGCCTGGCGCAACAACGCCCGCTGCATCGGGCGACTCTTCTGGCGCGGTCTAAAAGTGCGCGACTGCCGGCACCTCGCCGGAGCCGAGGCCATATTCTCCGAGCTCTGCGCGCACATCGCCGAGGCCACCAATTCCGGCTCGATCCGTCCGACGATGACCGTATTCGCCCCCTCCACCGCGCACCTGCCCGGTCCGCGGATCGAAAATCGCCAGCTAGCGGGCTACGCCGGCTATCGCGACGGAGCCCAGATTCTCGGCGACCCCCAAAACCTTTCTTTTACAGAACGCGCCCTAGCCATGGGCTGGATCCCACCCTCGACCAAGACCCCTTTTGATCTGCTCCCTTGGATCATTACTGGCACCGGTGAAAAACCCCGCCTCTTCCCCCTGCCACCCGGGCTCATCCGCGAGGTTCACCTCACCCACCCCACGCTGGCTTGGTTCGGCGATCTCGGCCTCCGCTGGTATGCATTACCCACCATTTCCGATCACCGGTTGATCGCCGCCTCGACCGAGTTCTCGGCCGCGCCGTTCAGCGGTTGGTATCTGGGCACCGAGATCGGCGCCCGCGATTTGGGTGACGAAGCCCGCTACCATCGACTCCCCGCCATCGCGCACCGGCTCGGACTCGACCTGTCGTCCCCTCAGTCTCTCTGGCGCGACCGCGCCCTGCTTGAGCTCAACGTCGCGGTCCTCCACTCCTACGCGGCCGCCGGCGTGACCCTCGTGGACCACCATACCGCAAGCGCTCAATTCATGCGCTTCGCCACCCAAGAGGAAAGCGCCGGCCGCCCGCTTTCCGCGCAATGGGATTGGATTGTTCCGCCGATGTCGGGCTCCACCACCCCGGTATTTCACCTGCCCATGACCGACCGCCATCTGTTGCCCAATTTCTTTCCTCCGGCGAGTCCGGCCTGATCGGCGGGCCGCGTTTCTTGCTTTCGCCGCCGGACCCCCAACCCCACCCTGTTTGCATGGCGCCATCCGATCCCACGTGCAGTCTCGCCGATCTCGACCGCTGGTCTTTCCCCGGCACCGCTCTCGCCGTGCTCGGCCACCCGATCAAGCACTCGATCAGCCCGGCCATGCACAACGCCGCCCTCGCCGCGCTCGCCGTCCACGACGCCCGCTTCGCCAATTGGCGCTACTTCCGCTTCGAAGTCCACCCCGACGACCTCCCGCGCGCCCTCGAGCTCTTCCGCGCGAAAAATTTCCACGGCCTCAACCTCACGGTCCCGCATAAAGTCCTCGCGGTTGACCGCGTCGCCGCGATCGAACCCATCGCCCGCCCCATCGGCGCCATCAACACACTCCTGCACACGCCCGCCGGCTGGCGCGGACACAACACCGATGGCTACGGCCTAGCCGCGGCCATCCGCGAAACCCTCGGCCTCGAACTCACCGGCGCCCACGTCGTTCTGCTCGGTGCCGGAGGCGCCGCCCGCGGGGCCGCCGTCGAATGTCTCCAACGCCGTTGCGCCTCGCTCTGGATCGCCAACCGCACCGAGGCCAATCTCCACCCCCTGCTCGCCCATCTGGCCCCGATCGCAGCCGACATTCCGCTCCGTGGCTTCACTCCAGCCGCGCCGCCGGCCGATCTGCCTTCAGGCACCCTCCTCATCAACGCCACCAGCGCCGGCCTCCGCCCCACCGACGATTTGCCCGTCGATCTCGCCGCGCTTCCTCGTCCCGCCGCGGTCTTCGACATGATCTATAACCCGCCGCAGACCGCGCTCCTCGCCCGCGCGGCCGCCCTCGGTCTGCCCCACGCCAACGGACTCGCGATGCTCGTCCATCAGGGCGCCAAAGCCCTCGAAATCTGGACCGGTGCTCCCGCCTCCACCACCGCCCCCGTGATGGCCACCGCCGCCCGCGCCGCCCTTGGCCTCGCTTGACTCCGCCCCTTCATCCGCGACGTTCCCCTCATGCCCACGGTCACAGCCCGCAAACCCAAGGCCAAGTCCGCCCCACGCCGCGCCCCCGCCAAGTCCGCCGAAAAGCGCCAAAAAAATCGCGGCCCCTCTTTCGGCGAGTGGGCGCGTCGCGTCGCTGGGATGATGAAAAACGGCCCCTCCGATCTCTCGATGCGTGAGGGCTTCGGCAATTAACTATCTGGTCGATGCCGGTCCGGTCGTCGGCCTCTTCAACCGTAACGACCAATGGCACGCCTGGAGCGTGTCCGTGCTGACGGCGCTGGATGAACCGCTTGCCACGACTGAAACGATTTGGGCTGAAATCTGCCACCATTTGGGCAAGGAACGTTCCTGCCTGCTCGCAGCGATCGATGCCATAAGCACCGGCCGCCTCCGACTGATGCTAGGCTGGGACCGGCCTGCTCATATTCATAGTTTGCTCGAAAAATACCCCCAAATGGACGCCGGCGATGCCTCCCTCGTCGTCCTCTCCGAGCGCTTTCCCAAAGCCAAAATCATCACCACCGACGTCCGTGATTTCACGGTTTACCGCCGCTTCCGCAACGACGCCTTGCCCTTAATTCATCCCTAAACGTTCCGCGCCGGCCCGATCACCCGCAGGCAATCCGGCCGCACGCGCACGGAGATTTCCGCCGCGGTCTGCACCAGCTCCCCGTCGACGTGGATCGGACCCGCCGCCGCCCGCGTGATCACAAAGCGCTCGCCCGTCCAACGCCCCACGCCGGCCCCGCCGTTCAGCGAGCCCGCGAAAAGTCGCCCCACCAACGGCAGCCCCGAAACCCAGCCCACCGGCGGAATCACCACGAGATCCAACCGCCCGTCATCCACCCGCGCGCCGGGTGCAATGCGCGCGTTGTTCCCGAGCTGGTCGGAATTTGCGACGGTCACGAAGAGCGCGGGCCTCACCTCGACTTCGCCCGCCCCGGTCCGCAAGCCGTAGGCCTCGCACCGGTAACTCGAAAACGCCCGCATCGCCGCGACGAAATACGCCGCGACCCCGCGCCGCGCCAACCGCTCAAAACTCATCAGCACCGCCGTGTCAAAACCCGTGCCCATCGCACAGAAAAAGAGCCGGCCATTCGCCTCGCCCGCGTCGATGCGCCGCACATTTCCGCTCGTGAGCACCGCCAACGCCGCCGCCGGTCGGAGAGAAATTCCCAGATGCCGCGCGAGCCCGTTCCCGGAACCGCAGGGCACGATGCCCAGCGCCGACGACGAATCGACCAAAGCACCAGCGACTTCGTTCACCGTGCCATCACCGCCCACCGCCACCACCACGTTGGCCCCGGCCTTCACCGCCGCCGCCGCAAGCTCCGTCGCGTGTCCCCGTCGCTCGGTCAAAGCCACCGAACCTGTGACCTTGGTCGTCTTCAAAAACCCCTCGATCAACCGGAGCAGCTTGGACCGATCCCGCGCCGGGCCCGCCTGAGGATTGAAAACAAAACAGATGTTCAAAAACGAAAAGGGATTAAATCGACCGATTTGCCCATGAAGCGCGAAAGCTCGGAAGCGTCCAGCCTCGGCTTTTCATCTGCCCCCAGCCCCAGAGCCAGCGGCCGCACATCAGGGCGGACCGGATCGCTGTAATGCTGAGCTCTCTCTCCACCGCGCCAGCCCACCGAATCTTGCGCCCGGGGCCAGCCCCGAACGCAGTCCCTCACCCGGTTACTTCGCCGCAAACTCCGGCGCCAACTCGAGGCCGAAATAATCCCGGGCGTTGGCGAAGCAGATGTTCTTCACCATCCCGCCGACGAGGCCCATGTCGTTGGGAATCTCGCCGCGCGTGATGTCGCCGCCGAGCAGATTGCACAGCGTGCGGCGGAAATACTCATGGCGCGGATAACTCAGGAAGCTGCGCGAATCCGTCAGCATGCCGACGAAGCGCGAGAGCAAGCCGAGGTTCGAAAGCGAGTTGAGCTGCCACTCCATCGCTTCCTTCTGGTCGAGAAACCACCAGCCGCTGCCGAATTGGATTTTACCCGGAATCGTGCCGTCTTGGAAATTCCCGACCATGGCCGCGAAGACGTAGTTGTCGGCCGGGTTTAGATTATAAATCACCATGCGCGGGAGCTGGTCGGTGGCATCGAGCGCATTCAGGTAACGCGAGAGCGCGACCGCCTGCGGGAAGTCGCCGATCGAATCAAAACCCGTGTCCGGTCCGAGCTTGCCGAGCAGGCGCGCGTTGTTGTTCCGCAGCGCGCCGAGGTGCAGCTGCTTCGTCCAACCACGCGCCGCATCCCAGCGCCCGAGCTCGAGCATCAGGTACGAACCATAGCGTGCGATGTCTTCGGCTGAGGGCACGCGGCCCGCCCGCGCCGCATCGAACACCGCCTGGGCCTGCGCGTGCGTGCAGGGCTCGGCCAACGCCGACTCCAGTCCATGATCCGAAACGCGTCCACCGATCGCATGGAAATCGTCGTGCCGCTGCTTCAGCGCGCCGAGGAAATCATCAAAGGTGCGGATGCCGTTCGCCGCAAATGAACCGCCCGCCGCTCCCGCGAGTTTCTCCATGTAAGGATTGAACACCGCCGGCGCACCCACCGCGAAGGCCTTGTCGGGGCGAAAGGTCGGATAAACCCGGGTCTTCAAACCGCTCGCTCGGATCTTCTGGTGTAGCTCGAGCGAGTCCGCCGGATCGTCGGTCGTGCAGACCACAGCGACCTTGGAGTTGGTCAGAAAATCATGCACGCGCATCGTGGCCAGCTGCGGATTGGCCCGCTCCCAAATCGAGTCGGCGCTCTGTGGATTGATGATGTCGGTGATGCCAAAACACCGCGCCAGCTCCAAGTGCGACCAATGGTAGAGCGGGTTGCGCAGCGTCTGCGGCACGGTCGCGCACCAAGCGTCGAACTTCTCGCGCGGCGAAGCGTCGCCCGTGACGAATCGTTCCGCCACGCCGTTGGTGCGAAGCGCGCGCCATTTGTAGTGGTCGCCTCCGAGCCAGACTTCAGCGAGGTCGGCGAAGCGGTGGTTGTTCGCGATCTGCGCCGGCGGCAGGTGACAGTGGTAATCGTAGATCGGCTCCGTCTTCGCGAACGTGTGGTAGAGTTCGCGGGCGGCCGGATTTGAGAGCAGGAAGTCGTCGTGGATGAAGGCAGGCATGGGAGAAGTCTGAGGTAGGAGCCCGCTTGCGGGCGATTCAAGCGGAGAGATTGCAGGCGAGATCAGGGCGGAGCGGAATTTACCGCGCGATGCCGGCGAGCAGTGCGGCGAGAGTTTGGTAACCGGCGAGTTTCGCGCGGGCGGTCTCACAGACGGCCGCCGGCGCGAGTCCGGTGTTTTGCGCCAGAAAGACGAGGTAGGTCGCGATGTTCTTCGCGAAATTGAGCCGGCCTTCATCGCTGATCGCGTAGAAGCGCGCACGCTGCCGATAGCCCGCCGGCGTGTGGTCGCCGAGAGCGGCCTTCTCCGCCCGGCCGCCCGCCGCAAGCACATGGAGAAAATTATACTCGAACCAAAACATATGCTCCGGACTTGGCGCGAGCGACTCGATCGCCGAGCGCGTGACCGTCGGGCTGGAAAACACATCCACGCCCCGCCCGCACTTCGAGAGCGCATCGGTGACGAAGACACGCGCCATCTTCTGCTCCGTCGCATCGGCGCTGTAGGCACCGAGAATCGCGAGCTCGACCGTAAACTTATACCAGTCACGCCACAGCGCTTGGTCCGCAGGGTTTTTCGAAGCGAAGAGCGCGCGACCCATCTCGTAGGTGTAGCGGCCACTGGTCTTGATCTCTAGGCGGCCGCCCGTGACCTCGCCCATGACCTGGTAATTCTCGGCGGATTTGCCGGAGCCCGAGTGGAAACCGATGCTCGCCCCAAAATCTTTGCACACCGCCCATTGTTTTTCGATGAGCCCGCGGAGCGCGACGTTGTCGGGGTACGGCATGTTCTTTTGGAATCCGAAGGCCGGGGCCACAAAGTGGATTTTCATCCCGAGCGCTTCGCAGAGCGCGAGCATGATGGCGGTCGTCTCGGGCGTCGTCAGCCCGGGCAACTCGTCGATCGAAAGCTCGCGGAGGTAGGCGCGGCCCGCATCGGTCGTAAAAAGCTTCGCCCGGGCGGCGGCATATTTGTCGTCGCGCGCTTTCATCTTTTGCAGCGAGGGCCAGACGTAGGCGAGGAGCTTGGAGAAATCGGCCTCGTTCAGGTGCAGGGGCGTCCCTTGCGGACGCCCGCGGGTGTCGTCCAGCGACGCCCCTACTTCGGCCACTCGGGCTTTGACCGTCGCCATCAGCGCGACCGGCACGTGGGCCGCGCACCACGCCGCGGCATCGTCGGCGACTTTTGTCTGCGCCAACTCCGGCGAGAGATCGAACGTGATATAGCTCGCGAGCACACAACCCGTGACCAGCGCATCTTCGCGCGAATCGAATTTCCCGCCGATCGGCTGGTGGTCGGCATTGAACGACCAGGCGATCCCGTGCGTGTGAAACCCCGTCTTCAACTTCGACAGCACGCAGCCGTGGCTCATGCCTTCGACGCTCTGACCTTGGTGACCCTCGGGGACGTTGGTGCCGATGAAAGGAAAGGGCACCGAGTCGAGTTTGCCCGCGAGCATCACGTCGGTATCGTAGACGAGTTCGCGCGGGATCGAGTTCTGGTTGGCCGTCACGCCGATGCCGAGCTGCGCCATCGCCCACTCGACCGCCGGCCAATGCAACGTCGTGAAGCGCGCGCCGATCCCGAGTGTGCTGCGGCCCAGTTGCGCCGTGGCGCTGGGGAAAATTGTCGAGGCGGGGTTGTGCTCTTGGATGAGATTCTTAAGGCGCAGGAGATTGGCAAAAGTCGCGGGAAAAATAACCGCGCCGGTTTTCAACGCCGCGCCATCTGCCAGCAAACCAACCGGTGCTTCGCCATCAGCTGGATCGAGCCGCCACGCGCAGTCACCGGTAGCAGTATCCTCCAGCAAAGTCCAGGCGCCGGCCGCCGTTTCAAAGCGGCTGTGCGGCCAGACGTGGATCGACTGCGCGTTTTCAATCGCGGCCCGCAATCCCGCCCATTCGAGGCAAAAATCGGGCGACACGCAGGGATTGGTCGCGATGCGCAGATTGTGCTGTAGGAGAAACGTGTTGATGGCGGACATGAGGTTTTGGAGGGGGAAAACGTTAAGCGAAAACGGTCTGCCAGTTGCGATCAAGCCGCGTCACGCGCGCACCGGAAGCCGAGATTGGTCGTGGCACTGTCGGGCGCGTTGCTGCTGCGCGCGTCCGTGCGGTAGCGGTTGCAATAACTCGCATGGCACAGGTAGCTGCCGCCACGCATCACCCGCCGGTCGCCGGTGCCGGGGCCCGTCGGATTCACGCAGGGCTGCCCGCGCGCTCGCTCCCGGTAGGTGGCCGCGTCGAACCAATCCGCGCACCACTCCCACACATTGCCCGTCATTTGATACAGGCCGTAGCCGTTGGCTCGATAACTCTTCGCCGGAGCCGGTCCGAAATGCCCGTCGGCCTCGGTGTTCGCGGTCGGAAATATCCCTTGCCAGACGTTCATGCGGTGACGCCCCTCCGGCTCCAGCTCGTCGCCCCACGGGAACCGTTTTTGCGCGAGCCCACCCCGCGCGGCGTATTCCCACTCGGCCTCGGTCGGCAGGCGTTTTCCCGCCCACGTTGCGTAAGCGACCGCATCGCTCCACGACACCTGCACCACTGGGTGTGCCCAGCGTTGCTTGATGTGCGAACCCGGCCCCTCGGGATGCCGCCACGTCGCCCCATCGACCCGGCACCACCACTCGCTCCCCAACACGCGCAGCCGCACCGCCGTCGCCTGTTGCTTGGGCGAAAGGTGCCCGAAAAACACAAAACTCCACCCGAAGCGCTCGCTCTCGGTCTTATACCCGGTTGCGTTCGCAAACGCGTTGAACTGCTCGTTCGTCACGCACGTCGCGTCGAGATAGAATGCCGCCAACTTCACCGCATGGCCCGGGCCTTCGCCGTCGAGCGGAAAGCCGTAGTCGCCATCCGTCCCCATCAGGAACTCGCCCGCCGGAATCAGGGCCATGCCCGTCGTCGACCCCGCCGCCGGGGATACCTCAAGTTTTGGCCCCACCGCCGCGACGGCAGCAGTGGTTTTTGGGCGCCCGGGCGCGCAACACGAGTCCATGGAATCGGTCTTCAAGCGTCCCCAAGCCGGCAGATTTCAACGGCTCTGACAACCCCCGGAGTTTCTTCTGCGCTTCGCCTCACTTTCGTGGTTGCCCGCCCCTCGCCGCCCTCTCTGCTCGGCTCTCTTTTTCAAAAACCAATGGAATTGCCCAACCCCGACCACGTCCTCCGTGTCACGCAGGAACTCAACCTCAAGGTCCACCAAGTCGCCGCCACCGCGCAGCTTTTTGCCGAGGGCGCCACCGTGCCGTTCATCGCCCGCTACCGCAAAGAGGCCACCGGCGAACTCGACGAGGTCCAGATCACCGCCATCCGCGACCGCCTCGAGCAAATGCGCGCCATCGACGAACGCCGCGCCTCCATCCTCGCCTCGCTCAAGGAACGCAACCTCCTCTCCCCCGCCCTCGAAAAAGCCGTCAACGCCGCCGATTCGCTCACCGTCCTCGAGGACATCTATCTTCCGTTCCGTCCTAAAAAGCGCACCCGCGCTACCATCGCCAAAGAGAAGGGCCTCGAGCCCCTTGCCGACCTCGTCTTTGCCCAGGCCGATACCACCGATCCCGTCGTCGAAGCCGAGAAACTCGTCGGTCACGAGTACACCGCCGACGACGGCAAGAACCAGAAATCTAAAATTGAAAACTTCGCCGAGGCCCTCGCCGGCGCCCGCGACATCATCGCCGAGCGCGTCAGCGACGACAAAGACGCCCGCGCCCGCCTCCGCGTCATTTACCAACGCGACGCCATCGTCTCCTCCAAAGTTCTCCTCGGCAAAGACACCGCGCCCGAAGCCGCGAAGTTCAAAGACTACTTCGAATGGAGCGAGCCTCTCGCCAAAGCCCCGTCCCACCGCGTCCTCGCCATGCGCCGCGGCGAGAAAGAACTGTTTCTCATGATGCGCGTGCAACTCCCCGACGAGGCCACCGCGCCCGCCGAGGTGGAACCGCTCTTCGCCAAAACCAAAAACGCCGCCTCCGCCCAAGTCCGTCTCGCCGTCCAAGACGCCTGCAAACGCCTCCTTTGCCCTGCGATGGAAACCGAGATGCGCCTCGAATCCAAAAAGCGCGCCGACGCCGACGGCATCAAGGTCTTTGCCTCCAACCTCCGCGAACTCCTCCTCGCAGCGCCTCTCGGCCAGCGCGCCGTCCTCGCCATCGACCCCGGCATCCGCACCGGTTGCAAAGTCGTCCTCCTCGATCGCCAGGGAAAGCTGCTCCACAACGACGTCGTTTTCCCTGACCGCATGGAGGCCGATGCCAAAGAGAAGCTCCTCGGCTTCGTGAAGTTTTTCAAAGTCGAGGCCGTCGCCATCGGCAACGGCACCGGTGGCCGCGAGACCGAGTCTTTCGTCCGCACCCTCGGCCTGCCCACCTCGATTCCCATCGTGATGGTCAATGAATCCGGCGCCTCGATCTACTCCGCCAGCGACGTCGCCCGCGAAGAATTTCCCGACCACGATCTCACCGTGCGCGGCGCCGTCTCCATCGGCCGCCGCCTCATGGACCCGCTCGCCGAACTCGTGAAACTCGACCCGAAATCCATCGGCGTCGGCCAATACCAGCACGACGTCGATCAATCCGCGCTTAAACGTTCCCTCGACGACACCGTCGTCAGCTCGGTCAACGGCGTCGGCGTCGAACTCAACACCGCCTCAAAACAACTGCTCAGCTACGTCTCCGGTCTCAACGCCACCACCGCCGCCGCCATCGTCGCCCACCGCAACGAAAACGGCCCTTTCAAATCCCGCTCCGAGCTGAAATCCGTCCCTCGCCTCGGGCCCAAGGCCTTTGAACAGGCCGCCGGCTTCCTCCGCATCCGCGACGCCGTCCACCCGCTCGACACCTGTGCCGTCCATCCCGAGCGCTATGCCCTCGTCGAGAAAATGGCCGCCGACCTCGGCGTCACCGTGCCCGATCTCATCCGCGACGGCCTCGCCCGGTCGAAAATCAAATTGGAGCACTACGTCACCGCCGACGTCGGCCTGCCCACCCTCACCGATATCGTCGCCGAGCTCGCCAAACCCGGCCGCGACCCGCGCGAGAAATTCGAGGTCTTTGCCTTCGAGGCCAGCGTCCACAAACCCGAGGATCTCAAGCCCGGCATGAAGCTCCCTGGCATCGTCACCAACGTCACCGCGTTCGGCGCGTTCGTGGACATCGGCGTCCACCAAGACGGCCTCGTCCACGTCAGCCAGCTCGCCGACAGCTTTGTCAAAGAGCCCGCGGCTGTAGTGAAGCCCGGCCAGAAGGTTTCCGTCACCGTCACCGAGGTCGATCTCCCCCGCCAACGCATCGCGCTCTCAATGCGCAGCAACCCCGTGATCGGCCCCAAGACCCAAAACGGCCCGGGCGCTCCGCGCGCTGCCTTCGGCAACGGAAGCCCCCGTCCATCCGTCGCCCCTGCCGCCCCCCGCGCCGCAGCGCCCGTGAACAACGACTGGTTCGCCGCTGCGCTGAACAAAAAGCGCTGAGTCCGCCCTCCTTGAATTGTCGCCGGATTTTCTACCGAAAATCCAGCGGCCATGCGCGTCGGACCTAGCGCATAAAACCCAAATTCAATTCTGACTCCATCACCCACCCCAGCAATGCCGACGTCGCCGAAAAAGTGATGGTCCGCGGCATCCATCTCGAGATCACCCCGGCCCTGCGCGATCACGCCATCGACGTCGGTGACCCGTTTGCCGCCAAGGGCCACATCGAAATCGGCGGCCCCAATCTCAGCGCCAGCGTCCGCTCCGGCGAAGCCTGCAAATCCATCGACCTACTCTCCGACCGCCTTGAACGCATGCTCCGCGAACGCTCCCGCATCCGCGCCGACCGCCGCAACAACGGCCGCGCCAGCGAAAAGTTCCGCTAGGAACTGGCCGTCGGGGACTGAGCGCCGGCCGCCCCGTGCTCCCGCCCGAAGCTCAGCGATACGGCTGGTGCAACACCACCGGTTTGCTCTTCGCCCGCAGCCGCAGGTTCAACATCTCGACGCCAAACGCGAAGGCCATGGAGAAATAGATATACCCCTTCGGGATGTGCTGACCCAGCGCCTCGCCCACGAGCGTCACTCCGATCAAAATCAGGAAACTCAACGCCAGCATCTTCAACGTCGGGTGCCGGTTGACGAAATCGCTGATCGCTCCCGCAAAGACCAACATCACCCCCAGCGCCACGACGACCGCGGCGACCATCACCGCCAGATTGTTCGCCATGCCCACGGCCGTGATCACCGAGTCCAAGGAGAACACGACGTCCAAAATCAAAATCTGCACGATCACCGCCGCAAACGAGACGCGCTTCTTCCCCGCCGTCGCGTGACCGTCCGCGCCTTCGAGTTTCTCGTGCACCTCGAGCACGCTCTTCCCGATTAGAAACAACCCGCCGATCAACAAAATCAAATCCCGACCCGACAGCCCGTGATTGAGGACCGGCAAGGTGAAGAGCGGCTTCGTCAGCCCCATGAGCCAGGTCAGGCTCAACAGCAACAGCACCCGCGTGATCAACGCCAGCGCGAGCCCGATTTGCCGCGCTTTGGCCTGTTCGGCCTCGGGTAGTTTGCCCGCGAGGATCGAGATGAAGATGACATTGTCGATGCCGAGCACGATCTCGAGCAACGTCAGCGTGAAGAAAGAAATCCAAATTTGCGGATCGGAGAGCCAGTCCATGGTCCCTCAAACAGAGAGCTGTGCCCGCCCGCTGGTCAACCGGCCATTGCGCACCGCGTCGCCCGGGCTCCGCCTCACCCTACACTCCCACCCAAGCCAAACCCAGCCGCAGCCAGAGCGGAATCGTGATCAAAGCCAAAATGGTCGTCCCGAGTACGATCTGCACCGCCGTCAGCGGCTGTCCGCCATAATGCCGCGCGATGATAATCGGCATCACCCCCGCCGGCATCGCCGCTTGCACCACCAGCACGCGCTTCAATTCCACTGAGAGCGGCAACCACTTCGCCGCCGCCAAAATCAATACCGGGAAAATTCCCAGCCGGACCACACACGCGAGCAGAGTGATTTTCGGCTGCACTAACGCCCGCAGATCACCCAAATAGCTGGCGAGGCTCACCCCCGTCATCAAAAGCCCCAACGGGATGGCGCACACCGCCAGCGCGTGCACCAGATCGATAAAAATCTTCGGCAGGTGCGGCGCCGCCCCCGCGAGATTCAGCGCCACCGCCACCACCAGCGTGACCATGATCGGATTCACCAGCTTCCGCCAACCGTCGCGCGGCGAGAGTCCGTTCAACACGAGCACCCCCACGGTCCACAGCGCCGCCTCCACCCCGACATTGTGCACCAGCAGCACACCCCGGCTCTCCGGCCCCCAGATTCCCGCCATGATCGGTAACGGCAGGTAACCGTAGTTCGCGATACCCACGGTGAGCGCAAACGTCCGGAGCCCCGCGCCCACCGTGAGCCCCGCTGCCCTCCCGATCACCCGTCCCAACAGAAATCCACCCGCCGTTACCACAAAACCCATCAATGGCGGCACCCACACATTCTTCGCGTCCTGCAACGCCGCGTTCCCCGTGATCGATTCGAAAATGAGGCAGGGAAAAAGGACATTTACGACGAGCTTCAACAGACTCGCTTCCGCCTCCCCTTCAATCCAGTGCACCCGCCGCACCACCACGCCGATGGCGATTAACGCAAAGACAGGCAGGATCAGTTGCAGGAGTTGCCAGTAGGAGGTCATGAGCGAACGGCCCTATATCACAGAACCCCCAACCCGCGTCAGCAAGCGCCAAGCCGACGCGCGCGCTTCAGACGCGCCGCTTATTTTTTCCCACCCGCCGCGTCATCCCCGCCCCACCGCCACCGAGGCGGCTCGCCCTTCCACCAACACACCGCCACCAACACCGCCGACAGCGCCAACGAGTATAAAACAAAAAACAGCTCGAACCGCTTCGAGTGCTCGAGCACAAAAGCCCCGCCCCCCAACAAAACGACGTAAGCCACCGTCACCACCCAACCTTGCCAGCACGTCGGCAAGCCCCAGCCCCAGCCAAACGTCTTCGCCGGAAACCAATAGTTTTTAGGGGGTGTGCTCATGGATTTCAGGCCGACGACACTCACTTTAAGTTGCGATCAATTTCATCCCACTACTGCCGGTACTGCGCCGGCGTGATCTTGCCTTTTTTAAATTCCGCTTCGTTTCGCTGCGTCATCTCACTCCTTACAATCTGGCTCACGCCGCCCGCCGAAAACAGCAACCCCGTGAAACCGATTACGACGAGCACAAGAGGCTTCCTAAAGTGCTTCATATGAAACGATGAACACCGGGCTCTCGCTGTGCTCAAACTGATTACACTCCATCTACCCCGCCATCGCCCTTCCCGCCAGCCATCCCGTGGTCCACGCCGACTGAAAATTAAACCCGCCGGTCACGCCGTCGATGTCCAGCACCTCGCCGGCGAAATGCAGCCCCGGACACAACCTGCTCTCCATCGTGCGAAAATCCACTTCGCGCAGCCGCACTCCCCCGCACGTCACGAACTCGTCCTTGTTCGTGCTTTTCCCGCTCACCGCAAACTCCGCCGCGCCCACCTGCGCCGCCAATGCCGCGATCCCCGCGTTACCCACGTTCGTCCACGGCGTCGTCGCCCCGATTCCCGCCGCCACCACCAGCCGCTCCCAAAATCGCTGCGGCACCCCCGCCACCGGACTCCACGTCGTCACTTGCTTCTTCAGATTTTTCTCCCGCGCCGCCGCCAACTCCTTCACCAGCGTCTCCCGCGAGTGCTCCGGCGCGAAATTCACCCCGAGCGTGAATTTGTAATCCATCGCCGCGAGGTCCCGCGCGCCCCACGCCGAGAGTTTCAAAATCCCCGGTCCGCTCACACCCCAGTGTGTCACCAGCAAGGGTCCGCGCTCCTTCAACTTCATGCCGCGCACGCTCGTCTCCACGCGCTCGACCGCCACACCCGCCAGCCCCTCCAGCCGCGCATCCATCGCGATGTTAAACGTAAACAACGACGGCACCGCCGACTCAATCTCGTGACCGAACGCCCGCGCCACCGCCAAACCCGCCGAAGATTTATTTCCACCGGTCGCGATCACTACGCGATCCGCCTCCACCGTTGCCCCGGTCGTGAGCTCAATCTCAAAGCCCGCCGTGTCCTTGCTTAAACTTCTCACTCCCACCCCCGTCACCACCCGCACGCCCGCCTCCGCCGCCGCTTTTAGTAAGCACGCCACAATCGTCGCGGAATCATCCGTCACCGGAAACATCCGTCCGTCGCTTTCCGTTTTCAGCTCCACCCCGCGCGCCGCAAACCACGCCACCGTGTCCCGCGGCTGAAACCGCGAAAATGCCCCGATCAACTCGCGCCCGCCGCGCGGATATTTTTTGACCAGCTCGCGCGGTTCGAAACACGCGTGCGTCACGTTGCACCGCCCGCCGCCGGAAATTCGCACCTTCGCCAACCAATGCGCCGTCGCTTCATATAACGTCACCGTGCCGCCCGCGTCTCGCCCCTCGGCCGCGGCGGTCCGCAACGTCTCCGCCGCCGTGATGGCCGCGAAAAACCCCGCCGCCCCGCCGCCCACCACCACGATGCTTTTTTGCGCCGCCATCTCCGCACCTTGGGCGGCCCCGCCGCCCCCGCCGAGTCGAAAAGAAAAAACCGCCGTCCGCCAAAAGGCAGACGACGGCTTTCCCGCAGATTGCGGTGATCAGTTCTCTTTTTTCTTCTTCTCGCCACCCGGGCCACCCGGGCCACCCGGGCCGCCCGGGCCGCCGCGGCCCTGAGCCGGCATCGCATCAAATTTCTTGGCCTGCTCCGGCGTGAGCAACGCGCGGATTTTCTCCCGCGTCGCCGCCATCGCTTCGCGCATCTTTTCACGACGCTCGTCTTGGGGAATCGCCTGCATCGCCGCCATCTGCTCTTGGTAGATCGCGGTGACTTTCGTCTTTTGCTCGGCGGTCAGGGTCACGGCTTCATCGAGCCGGGCCACCATTTGCTCGAAGCCCATCCGAGCACCGCCGGGACCGCCGCGTTTTTCCGCCGGCGCCGGACCATTTTGGGCCATCGAGGTTGCGGGCAGGAGCGCGGCGCCGAGAGCGAGCACTCCGATAAAGGAACGAAGAGATGATTTCATCGGATCGGAATTTTTAAGCGTTGGAGAATTTTTTAGGTAGATTCGGTTCAACCGACGCGTTCAACGAATCGTTCAGGAGGCCCCTTCTTTCTTTCCCTTCTTCCCTTTCTTGCCTTCGCGGCCTTCGGGTTTGATCGATTCAAACGTCGTCTGCTGTTCAGGCGTCAGCATCGCGCGGACTTGCTCCCGGCCAGTCTTCGCCGCCTCAGCCATCTTGGCGCGGTCGCCCCGATTGGCCTTCATTCCCACGGCCTGTTCTTTGCGGATCGTCGCCAGCTTTTCCTGCTGCTCGGCGGTGAGTTTCAATTTCTCGGTGAGCATCTTGGCGTGCTCGTCGACGGCATCTTTGCCGCGCTTGCCCGCTTGCGCGGTCTTGGCGGGTTTTTCCGCCGCCTGCGCGAGCGGCGCGGCGGCCACTAGGCCGAGGGTAACGAGTGCGAACACGAGTTTAACGGTAGATTTCATGATGATTAGTTTTTGAGGTTTGAAGTCGGACGGTGTGTCCGATGGCACCAAGACGCCGAGGGCTACCTCCGGTTACGCGCCGTCCGCGCCGGGCTTGCGGCGTCGGTCGAAGCCCCGCACCGTCGCCGGCCATGATCGAAGTTTCGGCTCTCTCCAAGCGCTACGGCGGTTTCACCGCGGTGCGTGATCTGTCGTTCACTGTGCAACCGGGCGAGGTCCTCGGCCTCGTCGGGCCCAACGGCGCCGGTAAGACGAGCACGCTGCGCAGCCTCGCCGGCATCATCCCGCCGAGCGGCGGCACGGTGCGCATCGGCGGCATCGACCTCGCCGCCGAACCCGTCGCGGCCAAACGCCTGCTCGCTTTCTTTCCCGACGAACCGCGTCTTTTCGATTACCTCACCGTGCGTCAGCACCTCAATTTCGTCGCCCGCATCTACGGCGTCGCCGACTACGCCGCTCTCGCGCAACCGTTGCTCGAAGAGCTGGAGATCGCGGAGAAAGCCGACCAACTCCCCGGCGAACTTTCGCGCGGCATGAAGCAGAAGCTCGCCATTGCCTGCGGCCTCCTGCATTCCCCGCGCGTGATGTTTTTCGACGAGCCGCTCACCGGGCTCGATCCGCTCGGCATCCGCCGGATGAAGGACTCCATCCTCCGCCGCGCGCGCGACGGGGCTGCCATCGTCCTCAGCTCGCACTTGCTGCATTTGCTCGAAGAAGTCTGCTCCCACGTGCTGATTCTTAAAAAGGGCGAGAAGATCGCCCATGGCTCGCTCGCCGAGATCTCCGCGCAATTTGCGCACGGCGAGACCGGCGTCAGCCTCGAAGAGATTTTCATCCGCGCCACCCGCGGTTCGGAAAACTAAACCGCCGGGCCCGCCTCTTTCCGCTCATGCTCGGCGCCTTGCTCTATCTGCGGCTCACGTCGCTCAAGAACCTCCTGCTCTCCCGCCTGCGCCGGCTTCGACAACCCAAATACCTACTTGGGGCGGCCGTGGGCGTGGCGTATTTTTATTTTATCTTTTCCCGGCCCTTCGGCGTTACGGGCCGTCCTTCGACTTCGTCGGGCTCGGCGGCGGCCGCGTCCTTCACGCTTTCGTCGTTCGAACTGGTGCCGCTCCTCAGTGTCTTCGGCGCTTTCGCCTTGGTGTTGATTGCGCTGTTCACCTGGCTCGTGCCCTCGGAGAAACCCGGCTTAACTTTCAGCGAGGCCGAGGTGGCGTTTCTCTTTCCCGCGCCAATTTCGCGGCGACGTCTCATTCATTTCCGCCTGCTGGGAGCCCAGCTGCCCATTTTGCTCTCCGCGATTTTTTTCACGCTGCTGTCCCGCGGCTGGAGTTTTTTGGGCGGCCACGTCCTCACCCACATCGTCGGCTGGTGGCTGGTTCTTACCGTCGTAAATCTCCACTTCACCGGCGCCGCGCTTACCCTCAACCGTATCTTCGATGCCGGCATTTCCGTCTGGCGCCGCCGGCTCGTGATCCTCGGCGGCCTTGCCGTCCTGGTGGTCGCCGCGGCGATTCCGATCTGGCAAAATGCACCCGCGTTTCCCACCGGCGATTTCGGTCCGGGCGCATTTTTTAGCGCCATCGCCCGCACGATCGACACCGGGTTGCTCTCCTGGCTGCTCTCCCCCGGCAAGTTGCTGCTCGCCCCGTTTCTCGCCGCCGATATCCGCACCTTTTTCTTCGCGCTGGGCCCCGCCACGTTGTTGCTCGCCGTCCACTATTTTTGGGTATCACGGCTCGAGGTTTCTTTCGAAGAGGCCTCCGTGGCTCACGCGGAAAAACGCGCCGCTCAGGTCGAGCGCTTTCAAGCCGGCGACTATCGCCTCGGCTCCGCCCCCGTCAAAGCCCGGCGCGAGCCCTTCCCGCTCCGCGTTCCCGGCCGGCCCGAATTGGCGTTTCTTTGGAAGAATCTGCTCGGCACCCGGGCCCTGTTTCATTGGCGGGTTTGGGCCGGCTGCGCCGTCGCGATCACGATCGGTGTGCCGTGGGTCATCCGCGCCGGCGGCAATACTCCTTTCGCCGCCATCATCGCGACCGTTGCCGCGGTTTTCGCGATCTATACGCTGCTGCTCGGCCCCCAACTCGCCCGGCAGGATCTACGCAGCGATCTGCCCAACTCCGATATCTTAAAAATCTATCCGCTCACCGGCTGGCAGATTCTGCTTGGACAATTGCTCACCCCCATCGCAATTCTCACCGGGCTGTTGTGGCTCTCCCTTTTGGCCGTGATGCTCGCTCTCGCGCCCCGCGCCGAGACGGTCAGCTGGCTGACCCCCGGCTTCCGCCTCACCGCCGGGCTCTGCGCCGCCGCCGTCATACCCGCCCTTTGCACGCTGCAACTTCTCATTCCCAACGCCGCCGCCTTGCTCTTCCCCGCGTGGTTTCAATCCACGCGCACCCGCGGCGGCGGCATCGAGCTGATGGGCCAACGGCTGATTTTTGTGATCGGACAACTGTTCGTGATCTTGATTTCACTGCTCCCCGTGGTCCTGAGCTGCGCCCTCGTGATTTTCGCCTCCCAGTGGCTGATCGGTCCGACCGCCGCCGTCGTCCTCGCCACGTTACTCGCGCTTGCCATTCTGGCCGCCGAGATCGCCGGTGGCCTTTGGTGGCTGGGCGAACGGTTCGAAAAACTCGACCTCGCCACCGAGCTCCGGCCTTAACCGTCCTTCCGCGTCCGCCATGACCCTCGACCAGCTCACCACCCTCGCCGCCGGCACGGTCACCGCCACGCAGCGTTCCCTGCCGCCCCCGTTGCGCCCACTCGCCGCCGCCGTGCCCGTTCACTACGAGGCCCTGCCCCACGCCGACCTGCTCGCCGAGGGTTTCCCCGCCGACATCCTCGGCCTATTCACCGGCAGCCCCCACGGCACCGAACTCGCCCACGACCAACCCGCCCCGCCGCAGATCCTACTCTATCTCGAAAACCTCTGGGAATACGCCGATTGCGATCCTGGCTACTTTCGCGACGAAGTCCGCCTCACGTACCTCCACGAGCTTGGCCACTACTTCGGCTGGGACGAAGACCAACTCGCCAATCGGGGCCTAGAGTGAGTCCTCCCGGCGCCGGAGTTTTTTTTGGGTGGTCGCTACCGCCTTCGCCCTCGGCCGGAACTCCGCCCAATCCGCGCTTTCCAACCCCCTCCCGTCATGCTTAGTTCCTCAATTATGCAGTCTTCGCTCTTCACCGTGAAAAAACTCCTTCCTCTGCTCATCGCCGCGCTCTTTACCCTCGCGCCCGCCCACGCCTTTGCCAAGGCCTCGCGCGCCGACCTCGTCACCAAAGTCGAATCCTGCGAGGCAATCCTCCAATCCTTTCAACGCGATCCCCGCACCGCGATTCCAGCCAACGTCCTCGCCAAGGCCAAGGGTCTCGTGATCATCAACCAGTTCAAGGCCGGCCTCATCTTCGGTATCAAAAGTGGCCACGGCGTGATTATGGTTAAACAGGCCACCGGCCGTTGGAGCCTCCCCGTCCTCATCAGCGCCAGCGAGACCAGCATCGGTCTCCAAATCGGAGCCAACGACGTCGAAACCATCTATGTGCTGACCGACGACCAAACCGCCCGTCTCCTCTTCAAGCAGCGCTTCCGCCTCGGCGTCGACGCCAAAGCCGTCATCGGTCCCAAGGCCGCCGAAGCGAACAACCCTGACTACAAAGTCATCGACGCTCCGGTGCTGGTTTACTCGAAAACCGCCGGCGTCTTCGCCGGTGCCACCGTCAAAGCCGGTTACATCGCCCGCAACGACGACGATAACGCCATTCTCTACAACACCCGCTACACCCTGCCCGAGCTGCTTTACAGCAACTGGGTCGAGCCTCCCGCCGAAGTTCAGCCCCTCATGAATCTCGTCCAGAGCATCTCGCCCTAAACACGCCTGCCTCTTCCGAACGTAGGGCGGGTCTCTGACCCGCCCTTTCTTGCGCCCGAATACCGGAATTACGTCCGCGCGTTTCTCAGTTTCTGCTTCCAACTTAAACGTCCGTTCTTCAACTCGCCCGCATGAACGCGCTCATTTCCGGCTTCCACCATGTCTGCCTCAAAACCCGCGACTGGGATCGCACGCTCGCGTTTTACTGCGCCACCCTCGGCTTCACCGAAAAAATCACCTGGCGCACCGCCCCCAATCGCGCCGCCATGCTCGACACCGGCGACGGCAACTACCTCGAAGTGTTCGAAGACCTCGCCTATGCCGCCGCGCCCAACGGCGCGGTGATCCACTTTGCGCTCCGCACCGCCCGCCTCGATGAGGTCGCCGCGCTCGTCCGCACCACCGGCGCCAAGATCACGATGGAGCCCAAAGACGTCACCATCGCGACCACCAACGCCCACGCCCCCGTGCCAATCCGCATCTTCTTCTGCGAGGGCCCCAACGGCGAAATCATCGAGTTCTTCCAAAACTCCCTGACCTGATCTCATTTCTACTGCGCCCTCCGCCATACCCGCAGATACGCCGCCAGCTCCGCCAACACCGCGCCGGCGACGATCTGCTGCACCGCGACCCGCCGCTCGCCCGGACACTCCACGCGCCCGCTGAAAATCTTCACCACGCGCCCGCGCCGTCGGTGCGCGATTGCCCACCACGCCATCGGCGACGCCACCCCGTCCGCCACGCTCGGCTCCGCATACCCGGTCGTCGCCACCGCTAGATCGGCGCCAAAAAGCTCCGCCGCGCCCCGCGCCATTTCCTCCGCCACGCGCACCGAAACACAGTTCACCTGCTTCGCGCCCGCGCGATTCACGCCGAGCAAGCGCACCTTCTCCTCAATGGAATAGGCCGTCACGCCACCGAGAAAATACCCCGACGCCCCGGAAACACCCGCGATCTGCGCCTGCACGTTTCCCGCCGTCAGGCTCTCCGCCACCGCCAGCGTCAGCTTCGGCTCGGCCAACATCAGCGCCTTTAACTCCGCCGCGACCCCCGCTTTTTGCGCCGCTTTCATTTTGCTTCGGACGCCTTCTTCGCTCGCGGCAGCACCGGCAACGCGTTTCCCGGGATCAACAACGGCCCGCACAAAAACACCTGCGACGAACTCGCATCCACCGTGACCTTCACCGCGTGGATGTCGCCCGCGCCAAACGTTGCCAGCCGCGTGACGTTCGCCCGCACCTCGCCACCCAATTCAAACGGCATCCCGATCTCGAGCCGGTAGCGATGCTCGTCCGCGTTCACCAGCAGCACCGGCTTCTTCCACGCCACCGCCTCCGCCTCCATCACATCGAGAAAATTTTTAAACCCCGACACCCGCCCGGCAATTCCGGCCGATTGCGCGAACGGCTGCGCCTGAAAAAAGAACGCCACGCCCGCCGCGCCCGTCGCCCTCGCCTCGGCAAACGTCGCCCGCACCCACGCCGCGTTCGCCGCTTCGCGCTCGCGAAACTCCGCGACGGCGCCCGGAATCTCCGGCGAGTTGTTATTGTTGCTGCCGACGACATGCACCGTCGCAAACACGACGCCGCCCCGCGTCCACCGCGCGTTTTCCACAAATTTCTCAAACCCTCGCTCCCGCCGCTGCGTCACGAGCGGAATCGGCGCCCGCCCCAT
>Ga0209550_10001008_pt1 | contig 27250 bp, 26 predicted proteins | sample LauGreSuBDMM15SN_2_FD_187567 | JGI IMG/M metagenome (GOLD analysis project Ga0209550, IMG submission 187567) | Freshwater lake microbial communities from Lake Michigan, USA - Su13.BD.MM15.SN (SPAdes) (version 5) | ecosystem: Environmental > Aquatic > Freshwater > Lake | place: Lake Michigan... | reverse complement strand
GCCTTAACAACTCTGGACTTTAGTTCAGATATCTATAGCATAACTGAAATACCTTGTGATAATGGTTCTACAAAAAATTGGCTTATTGAATTTGACTTAGATCATGATGACGACTTCCATTATTATTTTAACTATAATACATATAGGTTACAAAAAACTAACATAGTTAAGATGTCATATTTTGAAGGCTTTGAAAACTTTGTAGAGTTTTATGATGTTGGGACTTCTCGCACTAAATATTGCCGAAATATAATAATACTTCTCAAACATTATTTTCTAAAATTAGAAAGAGCAAAATTAGCCAGGTATTTATCGCGTGAGCAGCTACTGCTATTTACATATAGTTCTATAAATAATTACGATAATTTTACTCCTGAAGATATAGAGCAAATAAATCTTGAAAAAATAACATCAAAAAAACGACGCGTTTTAGAAAATCACTGGACTCTAAGAGAATTAACGGAGTATATTGATTATAATTAAATTTTGACATTTAACTTTACTACATATTTATTAAATTAATTATATAAAAATAAAAAATATAGGGTTTCTATTAACTGCTGTAAAACTCCATAAAAGTGAGTAATCCCTTTTTTTATTTTTTAGTTTTTTTATTTTTTAGTTTTTTTATTTTTTTTGGTTTTTTTTAAATTTTTTGTTTTACATTTTTTTGTTTTTTTATTTTTTTTGGTTTTACATTTTTTGGTTTTTTTAGATTTTTTTCCTCCTGATAATTCTGAATCATATAAAACTAAATCATTTAAAAATTGTTGTTGTTCTTCAGTCACAAGTCTAGATGCTTTTTTAGATAATTTTTCAATATTATTTATAATATTATCTGTATTTGCCCCATTAAATGTTTCATCAGTAATATCAACCGCATCAGTTATATTAGTATTAGTCAAGTTAGCATGAGCAAATATAGTATTAGTTAAAATTGCTCCGGTCAAATTAGCACCTGTCAAATTAGCACCTGTTAAGTTAGTATTTCTTAAATTAGCCCCTGTTAAGTTAACATTTGTTAAGTTGGCATTAGTTAAATTACAATTTATCAACTTTGCATTTTTTAAGTTGGAACTTGTCAAATTAATATTTGTTAAATTACACATAAATATATTTACATCATATAATTGTGAATTCATCATTTGAACATCAACAAAATTAACTTCTCTTATACGTGTTATTTTATCTTCATTAATATTTCTAATGCCTTTATTTTCTCCATATTTCTCTACTTCATCATGTATATATTCTGTCATAAATGTTGTATTATTGAAATTAGAACCGGATAAATTTGCACGATCAAACCAGCAGTTTATAAATGCTGAATTTTCTAAATTTACTTGACCTATTTCACCCCTAAATGTTAACCCATTGTAAATACTATTATTTTGAGGGTCTTGTATATTACTAAACAAAATTGCTGTATCGTTATTATAATAATTACTATAAGGTTCAATATATTCTTCAATTTCTAAATAATTGTATTCATCTTCTTCAGTATATTCATTAAATGGTCTCAATATATCATGTAATCTTTTAAACGCATTTTGTGGATTATAAGGATCTATTAATGAACTAATAAATATATCTTCGCGTTTTCTAAATAAATTATCTTGTGTTTCCATTTATATATTTATTAGAAGTTTAAATTTAATATGTGTAAAAATATTTTTTAGCATTAGTAATATAATATGTTTTTACACCTTTTTCACAAGTTATGACATTTACTACGAAGTGAAACGCAGCATATTTATAAAATAATAAAATCTTAATCTTTTATATAAACAAAATAAGGTGCCAAGTAAATACTGATAATTAAAAGCACAATGTTAGTATCAAAACTTGATTGATTTAATAAAGCACTTATTATAACAGCCATGATTACTAAAAAACTATCTCCTAATAAAGCACTTGCCCCTACTTCTTTTGAATAACCTTTGAAAAAATCTAACATATCATTTGTACCTTTAGGAATAGTGGTAAAGAAAATATAAAATAGAAAGTCAAAGATTATTTGAATGAATACACATATACCAGCAAATGCTGTCAGTCCAATCTTTAAACCACTTTTATAAACTAAATATCTTCCTAATAATATATATAAAACACCAATCAATATATCGGCAATCATAGCAGCCAATCTATATTTTTTATACCATTCTTCTAAAGATTTGATTTTGACATAAATTTTTGCAAAAGTAACAAAAATGATAAATAAATCAGCATAAATATTAGCTGTTATTATAGGTACGTATTCAAATTTATTATTATAATTGATAGTAGGTTTCAAATTTGTAGTTTTTTCAATCAAAAAAGTAAGTAAAAATAATAATCCAACAATTAATAATCCATTCATATATAATTTAATCAAATATAAAAAATATAATTTTTTATTATTTCAGTTTTTATAATATAAACAAAAAAAAATATAAAAAAAATCAAACCAAATTATTAAATGAATATTATTATATTCGTCCATACCTGTAAAAAATATGAAGAAACACGCTCAAAAATTATAGAAAATACTTGGGGCAAAAATAAAGATAATGTTGTATTTATTACAGATAATGAATTTTCTACATTAATAAATCACATATATATTGGTGAATACAAAAGCGGTCCAACATACCATCCTGAAAATGTAATCAAAATGTTTAATCTATTTTTAAATAATTATGCGGATTATGATTTTTTTATGATTATTGATGATGATAGTTATTTATATATTGATAAACTTAAATTGTATTTATCTTTTTTTGATAGAGATGACAATTATATGATAGGAGATTTTTTAAATTGGATAGCACCAAGAACAGAAATACATTTTACTTGTGATTATAATAAATGGGTTAGTGGTGGTCCAGGTATAGTATTTACAAAAAAATGTATAGAGTGTTTTTTAGGTTTAATATCTACTATCAAAGTTCCATATACTAACCATGATGTTTGGTTACACTATTTATATATGAATTCAGATAAAAGAATTAAACGTGTTGATTGTCCTGGATTTCATCAATACAATTCAAAAACATTATTAAATAAATATTCAAAAGAAAGCAATAATATTATATCCATTCATCTTGAAAGAAATTTAGATTTAATGTATGATTACCACGTATAATATTTTTTATAAAAATAACAAAAAAATATTATTTTACACCTTTTAATAATGTAATTTACTACCTAATTCTTTATAATAAAACCCATTATATGGTATATTTTGTTTCAATGATTTTGACAATGTTTTATCGCTAATTTGTAGTTTTTTAATACATTCATATTTACACTCAAATTCACAAGTTAAATTATTTTGTAAATCATACTGCCCTATTCCATTTTTATATAATAATGGTTTACCATTTATTTTTTCTTCAAACTTTTCTCTCAAAATTACATCACATTTTTCATATAATTTATAGTAAAAACCTTTTGTCATAGTATTATTTTTTACTGGATTATCTAATGCTGAACTTGATTCATAGCCATTTGCATATGCTGCTGTTTTTCTATCCAAGTACACATTAATTATTTTTGTATTTTCTTTATTCAGTTGTGCAATATATCCTAAAGATTGCACTTTTATTTGTTTTGTCTGCTTAATAGAATAAATAATATTTGGATCTAAATCTCTATCTACTAGAAGCCAACGATAATCGCAATAAATAGTATTTTCTATAATTGCTTTATTTATACTAGGTCTTTTAATATTATGATTTTCTTTCATTGCTTCTGTTACGCTTTCATATACTTTGACAAGTTGTAAATTATCTGGATTAATTTTTTGTAACCTTGGACCTAATGTGGGCAAAACTTCGCTAAAACCTGTTGTAACTTTTGTATGTGACGCATTTAGTTTTTCTAATATATCTTTATTTGTTTTTTCAAGAATGTCTATTTTATTTGTTAATTGTTTTACATTTTGAATTAATTCATGTATTAATATATTATCATTATTTGTATTTTTCATTTCAAGCATTAATTTTAATTGTTCTATTTCAAGTTCTAATTTAATGTTATTGTTGTCATTAAAATACTTTATATTATTATTTATAATGTTTAATAAAGTTTGATATGAAAGATTTTTACCAACTAAAAAAAGTTCCATTTCAGTTTCATGTCCTTGAAGATTGTTTACTTTATTTAGTCTAATGCTTTCATGATTATGAATGAAACTTTCAAAATCTTTACTTTTATTGCAACAAAAACAATCAAGTAATACACACTCTTCATATTTACTTTTATGTTCAATATATCTATTTTTTATACCTTTTCTGCTTTCTCCTATTTTAATTATATATTGTCCATTATCATATGATTTAACTTTTATAATATAAACAATTGAACCTATTGTTGCGTATTCATTTAATAACATTTTCTCTCTTTCTATAATTTTTTGTTTCTCTAATTTTGTTTCATATTCTAGTTTCTTTTTATCTTCTAATAGTTGCATTTCAGTTTTTTGTTGTTCTAATTGCAATTTAAGTTCATTGCTTTCTTCTAATAAAACTTCTTGTAAAATTTCCTCTAGTTTTATAAAATAATCATGAATTTCGTCTGCTTTTTTTGTTCCTGCTTTTATACAAAATAATTTAAATGTTTTTACATTTAACATAAATATTTCTTTATTGTGACCACCTTTAATACTTGTTTGCTTCTCTGCTTGGAGAAGCGATTTTGTATAGTCTTTGTTTAATATAAAATGATTTTCTAATAATCTTTTTGAATTAAATTTTGAATTAAATCCTAACCATTGCCATACATCATCCAAATCAATAACAAAATCATTTTTATAATCATACTTCAAATAGCAGTAAAAACTAGCTAAAAACATTTGCTGTTCGTATTCTGTAAACTTATTTTTTACTTTTTCAATCAATTTAGATTGATAATTACCATTTAATTTAGTAATAGGATTGCTTTCAATGAGGTTAACTATGTCTACGTTCATATTTATAATAATATATAATAACTAGTCTTTATATTATTTTTTGCTTTAATAATTAAAATCCAATGAATTAATTATTAAATTTAATAAAAATATATGACACGATAAATCGTAACAAAATATTTAATTTGAATAAGCAAGACCGCCCATACCGCTCATTATTCTTAGAACATTGTAATTGGTGGCGTACACACGAACCTTGGCGGTTTTTGTTCCTTCAACTGTAGCATTTGAGAGCACAAGTTGGAGTGTTGCGTTATCAATACGCGAGAAGTTGCAAGTTCCTGAGGGTTGATGTTCTTCAGGTCTCAAGGCAAAGGAATAAACGTTGATACCAGTGTCTGGGTTTCTGGTATGGGATTGGTAAGGTTGAACCAATGAGAAATAAGTTCCTTCACGCTCAGAGAAGCGGTCTTGGCCGTTCAATTGAAGCTTAGCAGTGACGACAGGGTTAAGTCCCCAGCAGTGCAAGTCCAAAGAGGTTTCAGTGAGGACGAAAGTTCCAGCATCAGATACTTCAGATCCAACGTTGTGTCCTGCGGTTGTTCCTGATTTAAGGGCAGAAATAACGGAAGCAGAAAGACCAGTTGTATCCAATACATTTTGAGGACCTCCGAAGTTGACTTCATTGTAAGGGTTAGAAGGTCCGTGCCAGTATCCTGTAAATCCACTTGGGGCAACAAAGTCCATAGCACCTGCGTCTTGGAAAAGTCCTTGAGCGTTGATGAAAGCACGAGAGTCAGCAGCAGTAGAGGCGGGACCACCGAAAGCATGGACAGCGTTAGGAAGGGCATCAATGGCATCAGTGTAGTTGAATGGTTGTGCACCCAAGACCTTGAATAAGAGAGCATCACAAGTCAAAGAAGAGCAGTAATCAACGTTTTGATCGGGTTGAACGACCCAGATCAATTCCTTAACAGGGTGGTTAAAGTTGAGCTTAATCTTGTTTGAAGAAGAACCGACAGATTCATCACCAGTGAATTGTAATTGAGTAATCAAATATTCGTGAGGATTTTGGGCCATTCTGCGTCTTTCGTCAGTATCCAAAAATACGTAGTCAACATACAAAGATGCAGCAACCAAAGATTGATTGTAAGCAATGGTGGCAGGGACAGGACGACCAACAGAGTATTGGCCTGCTGAGCCAGTGTAAGGATTGGTGTTGCAGTTCAAAGTGGTAACAGCCCACAAGCATTCATCAATAGGACGGATATCCAAATTGATTTTAACTTCGTGGTATTGAAGAGCAATAAGAGGTAATGCAAGACCAGGGTTGGTGCAGAACCAGAATTGGAGGGGAACGTAAAGAGTTGTTTCAGGAAGAGCATTGCGGGGAGCACAAACTTGACGGGGAGCCAATGAACTGCATGGACTTTCAACATCAGAGAAAGAAGGATCAGTGATGAATGTAAGTTGGGTTGTGTTTCCAATCATTTGGAAATATCCGCGTTGTTGTTCAGAAGTCATTGTGAGTTGATTCCAGATGTGCATCCAGTCACCATATTGGCGGTCAATTCTTTGGCCTCCAATTTCAACTTCAACTTGTGCGATGAGTTGTTCACCAGGGAAATCTAACCAACGGGCATAAACACCAGTATTTTCACCAGTTGTGTAGTTTCCAAGACCCATAAGTTGATTGATTTCAGGAAGTGTCACTTGGAGATAAGTGCGGTAAGCAAGATCACCATTTCTACTAATGACACATTGGACACGACGACCGAAATCGGCTTGACCGTTAAATGTTTGTTCAATTGATTCAATTGCAAAGTTAGTGTATCTGCGATAAGTAACTTTCCAAAAAGTAATTTGAGGATTACCAGTAAGGTAAACGTCTTGGGCACCATAGGCCACGAGTTGCATTAATCCACCTCCCATTTTATATTATTGCTAAAGAAAAAAAATTTGTTAAAAAACTCAATTAATTTAATTAAATATTTAACTTAAAAATATATTTTAAGTCAAATTTGTTTGTTTATTATCATAATGGGTTACACATTTTTTATATAAAAACGTTTATCGTAATAAAAATAATTATAATAAAATTTATTATATAATTCTTTTATATTTATTAAATATAACTACACTTATTTAAGACATAATTTTATTAAGATTTAAATTCGCATTCATAAATTTTAATAAATATGATTCATCTAATATTTCCTTTTTATTTTCATGATTTTTCGTAAATATATAGGTATTATTTTTTTTTTTAATAGTCCAACCATCTTCTACAGTATTAAATAATAATAACATTTTTTGAAATTTAATTGAATCTAATTTTAAATTATCGGTTTCTATATTTATTTTAATATCCATTATTTTAAATAAAGAAAACTTATAATTCCTTTAAACTTGTTTTTTTTCTAAAATTAAAAATATATTTTATTTTTATTAATAATTAAAAAAAAAATACAACTTAATTTAAAAGAATGCCTATTTTTAAACCAAAAACTAACAAAAAAATTAAGTGTAATAAAAAAAATTCTATTACTCTTGACAACAAACATAAAGAATTTTTAAATGAATTTTCAAAAGATGAAAATAATAGGTTACCTGAATTAAAAAATGAAAAGAATGAATTAAAAAAAGAGCTTGAAAATACCGAATTGTCTATAGAACAAAAGTTAGATATTCAAGATCGTATTAAAGAAATCAATACATCAATAAAAGAAATAAAAGCCAAAAAAAAAGAATATTTCTTAGATAATTCAAAATATATTTTTGATTATTTTGAAAATAAAAAAAACATTGCTATAAATCAGAATGTTCTAAATAAAAATACATTATTGAATAATTTTTTTAAAATTAATCAAGACAATGATACTGATAAAAATTCACAAAATGTAAATAAAAATATCGTCCAAAAATACTTAAGCAATATTGATGATATATTTTTTGATATTAATTCCTTTGTTTGCCAAACAGAAATTTGTCAATTTTGCCATAAAGGAGAATTAATTCCATTAGAAGATGAAGGAATACTAATATGTAATAATTGTTCGAGAAGTGTATCTTATTTAATTGAGAATGAAAAACCTTCTTATAAAGAACCTCCTAAAGAAGTTTGTTTTTATGCTTATAAAAGAATTAATCATTTTAAAGAAATTTTATCTCAATTTCAAGGAAAAGAAACTACTCAAATTCCACCTGATATTATTGAAAATATTAAATTACAAATTAAAAAAGAGCGTATTGATTTGTCACAAATAACCAATAGCAAAACAAAAGAAATTCTAAAAAAATTGGGATACAATAAATACTATGAACATATCCCATTTATTAAAGATAAGTTAGGAATTAAACCTCCTATTATGTCTCCTGAATTAGAAGAAACACTTTGTAATCTTTTTATTGAATTACAGGCACCTTACTCAAAATTTTGCCCTGATGATAGAGTTAATTTTTTAAATTATTACTATACTGCATATAAACTTTGCGAACTATTAGGCGAAGATAAGTATTTACCACTTTTTCCTATGTTAAAAGATAGAGAAAAAAGAATTGAACAGGATATTATATGGAGAAAAATTTGTGAAGAATTAGACTGGGAATTTATACCCACCATTTAGATCATATAAAATGAATGTTTTATATGATTTTTTAAGATTTATATTATTTTTTTGAGATTTTTAAGATTTATAAGGAAATAATTTTAATAAATTTGTATTGTATATTGAATAATTTGGTTCATAACTATTCGCACCAATACCTCTGCCATAACAAGTGCCGCCTTTTTGTTTTTTATAACTTCTTTTTCTTCTGTAACTTTTTCTACCAGAGCTTCTTTTTTTACTTTTCGTTTTCATAATATATTATAAAAATATTTAATTATAATATACTTTTGTATGCTTCTATTTTATTACCATTTTTATCGTAAATATAAATAGTTATAAAAGTGATATAAAACTATGAGACGATATTAATGTTAAAATCCCCCAGGAAATTTCACCATATTCAGTCCAATTCCTAATCCAGCACCAGAGCGAGCATTTACTCCCATTGATGGAATATATGTGTCAAGAATACTAAATGTGGCTGCGGCAGTTAAGGCAATTAATATGATTTCTTCCATATTTAAAGAACGTTTAGGAATAGCATATGCAGCAATAGCAACCATTAAACCTTCAACGAGGTATTTGATGGCTCTTTTTATTAATTCACCAATATTAATAAAATTATTCATTATAATAATTAATAAGAAAAAAATATATATATTTGCGATAAAAAACTTAAAATTAAATAAATAAATAGAATTATATAATGAATAACCGCCGAAAAGAAAAAAAAACTAGTGATTTAAAAAATAGTCCTAAATATGTTGATTTGTTGGACGAAGATAAACCTATAGCTGGCCAAAAATTTGTTTGTGTTTCTTTTGTTTCACCCGAAAAAATTTTGAAAAATAAGGATATTTTCTTTTTTGAAGAATTCCTAAAGAAGTGGGATTTTAATAAATCAATGGAAAAGTTCGTTCAATTTCTTAATTTTGTTTCATTCAAATATAACATCTCATTTGATGATGTGTCTAATGACTTTAAGGAGTTTGTTAAAGAAGAAAGAGAAGCCTTAACTACTTTAAGAATTGATGATGAATATAAAACTTTTATTGATAATAATGAAGCAGAACTCGAAAAAACATTTATTAGTGCACACAATTTTCAAACATGTACCAGAGGATTAAAAATAAGAGGTTCATATCCTACTATGGAAGAAGCAGAGATAAGATGTAAAATGTTAAGAGAAATGGATCCTAACCATGATGTATTTGTTGGACCTGTGGGGTTATGGATGCCTTGGGATCCTGAAGCATATAAAACAGGACGTGTTGAATATATGGAAGATGAACTTAACCAATTGATGCACGAAAAAACGAAAAATGAAGCCAATGCTAAAACAGCATTTGAGCAGCGTGTTAAAGAAACAAAACAAAAGGCTATTGACGATAATATTAAAAATGCCGAAAAATCTGGTAATGTATTAACACAAACTATAGATGAAAATGGTAATTTAATTGGTATTAATGGTGTCAATACTCAAGAGCAATCGTTAAAAGAAAAGGAAAAAGAAAAAGAAGCTATATCTTCCGCAGATATTTGTATGGAATTATTTGAAGGAGAAAATATTGTTGTTGGTAAAACAGATTACGGACAAAGTAAATTGATTAGTGGACCTTTTGCTAGTAAAAAATAAACCAAAATATAAAATTTAACTTATTTTTTTATAAAAAATTTATTTGTATGGCTTACGCGATTTACGAACATAATGTCCTTTACGATGGAACACTTTACTTCCTTTTTTTGTCGTAAAGTTTAATCTTCCTTTACGAGTTTTGGAGTGTGTTCCCTTATGGAAACTATAAGGACGATGTGTTTTTTTTAAATAATGTCCTTTACGATGATAAACCATATCGCCTTTTTTTGTAGTGAAATCTTTGTCGCCTGGATGCGTTTTAGATGGGGAACCGAAAAAAAAATCCATTATAATATTACAATATAAAAAAATATAATCATTCTCTAAACATTTATATTTTTTTACATCTTTTTAAATAAAATAAAGAACATATTTATAATTAATTTTTTAATTTTAATTATAAATAAATTTAAAAATATTTAAAAATATTTAAAATTATTGTTATTATTAAAATTATTAATGAACGCAATTATATTTGGAGCATGTGGTTCAATCGGAAGTTATATTTTAAATAATTTTCAAATAGAAAATATTAATAGTATAGGAACAACAACAGATTTAAATAAAATACAAACTAATTTAATACATGTTGATATAAATAATCTCAATAACTTATTAAATATTCAAAATGTTGATATCATCGTTTGGGCACAAGGATATAATTTTAACGATAATATAAATAATTTTGATGAAAATAATTTTGATAAAATGATAAATGCTAATGTAAAATTTATTTTATTAACACTACATTTTTTGCTTAAAAATGATAAAATAAATAATAATGCTAAATTGGTTATCATTAGTTCTATATGGGAAGAACTTACACGCGAAAATAAATTATCATATACAATTTCTAAAGCAGCCTTATCCGGATTAGTAAAAAATATTTCTTATGATTTATCTGAAAAAAATATTTTAGTAAATAATATATTACCAGGTGTTATAGATAATGAGATGTCCCAAAAAACCTTATTACCAGAACAATTTAATTATATCAAAAATTATATGCATTTTAGTCGTCTAATAACATTAGATGATATTTATAAAACAATTAAATTTTTAACATTAGAAAATACAGGTATAACAGGACAATCCATTAAAATTGATTTAGGATTTACTAATATGAAAAAATACAATTAAAAAAATTTAAAAAAATATTAATTAAATACATAATAAATGGAATTTAAGGTAGACGATGTTGAATTTAAGGGAAATATTGATTTATCAGACGAAATATGTATAAAATCATTACATAAAAATTATTATGTTTATTATATTAATAAAAATTTAAATACTATTGTTAAAGAAATTTATAATGATAATGATTTTATTTTTATTGATAGAAATGTGTATAACCTTGACCCAGACACATTTAATTATTTAAATAATATTATGGTTTTTGATGCTATTGAAAATAATAAAAATATTGAAAAAGTATTAGAACTTACAGATAAATTAAACTCTATAAATTTTACAAAAAAAAATAAATTAATAGTTATTGGTGGCGGAATTACTCAAGACGTAGGTGGATTTGCGGCGGCTATTTATAAAAGAGGCATAAATTGGGTTTTTGTACCTACTACATTATTATCAATGACAGATAGTTGTATTGGGAGTAAAGTATCAATCAATCGGGTAAGTAAAAATATTTTAGGTATGTTTATCGCTCCAGACAATATATATATTTCTAATTATTTTTTAAATAGCTTAAGTGAAGATGATATTATATCTGGAATAGGAGAGGCATTAAAATTATCGTTAATAGGAGGAAAAAATACATATAATTTATTTTTACAAAAATATAATGAAAAAGATTATATATCTATCATTAAAATAGCATCATTAGTTAAAAGATTAATAATAGAACATGATGAATTTGAGAAACATATAAGAAAAGTATTAAATTATGGTCACACAATAGGCCACGCAATTGAATCCACTACACATTATTATATCCCGCACGGCATAGCAGTTCTCATTGGTATGTACATTAAAAATAAATTGTTTTATGATAATAAATATGAAGATATTAATAATTTAATATTAAATATGGTTAATAAACAATTTTTTGATACTCCATTTAATTTTTCATCTTTTATAGAACATATTTTATCTGACAAAAAAAATAGAGGAAATGATATTTGTTTTATATTATTAGAAGATATAGGTAATACAAAAATTACTTATAAAAAAACAGATGATTTTTTTATCTCATTACAAAAAATAATTGCCGATTTATTTAAAAAATAATAATACTAATAATATAAATACATGGAAAATTTAAAAGAAATTTTATCCAAATTAAAAGATTTAGGATGCTCTGGTATCAAAATTTCTTATGAAGATGAAGGTGCTCTTTTAAATGAAATGATAACTATGAGATATTTAACATCATTTGTTGGAGTAAATTTGTCTATTAAAATAGGCGGTTGTGAAGCAAAACGTGATATTGTGGATTGCCTAAATTTAAATACTGATACTATTGTAGCTCCTATGGTTGAAAGTGCTTTTGCTTTAAAAAAATTCGCAAATTCTTTAAAAGTATATAATTATAATGGTGAAAAAGGATTTAATCTTGAAACAATTCAAGCCTATAAATCATTAGAAGAAATTTCAAATGAATTTAATCTTGTAGATTTTGTAACACTTGGAAGAGTAGATTTTGTAAGTTCATTAAATAAAGATAGAAATTTTGTGAATACTGAAGAAATGTTTGAAATTGCAAAAGACATTTTTCAAAAAGCAAGAGAGAAAAATATAAAATGCTATTTAGGTGGTGCTATTAGCATAGAATCAAAAGAATTTATTGGAAAACTAATTGATAAACATTTAATTGATAAATTTGAAACAAGATATATTATTTTTGATACAAGTAAAATTAATTTTGAAAACTTTAATGACCTTCTTTATTGGGCTAATGTTTTTGAAGTTGAATGGTTAAAACTTATAAGCAATAGATATAATTTATTATTTAACAAGGATACAAATAGAATTAAAATGATTGAAGAAAGAATTAATGCTAATAAAAATTAAAAATATATAAAATAATAAATTATTAGTTATAATATAAATAAATAATTATTTATGTATTTATATGAAAATAAAAGTTAGTGACTATATAGTAGATTTTTTTTATAAAAATGGAATAGATACATTATTTACTATTACAGGAGGTTTTGCGATGCATTTAAATGATTCATTCGGAAAGTACGAAAAATATAATATTTATTATCAACATCACGAACAGGCGTGCGGTTATGCCGCAACTGGATATAGCAAATCTAATTCAAAACCTGTTATCGTTTGCACTACAGCAGGATGTGCTGCTACGAATACTATTTCACCTTGTTTGGTCGCACATCAAGATAGTTTGCCTATTTTGTTTATTTCAGGACAAGTAAAATCATCTGAGTCAATAAAAGCGATTAATACAGAAAATATGAAATTGCGTCATTATGCTGGTGCTGATTGTGATATTATTTCAATGGTATCACCTATAACAAAATATAGTGTCGAAATTTTAAATTTAAATGAATTAAATGATACCTTGATAACAGCCTTTAAAGAATTAATTAATGGAAGACCCGGCCCTGTATGGTTATCTATTCCTGTTGATATTCAAGGAATGTTAATTGATGAAATTGAAATCCCAATTATTCAAAAGGATATAATGTGTGCCAATGTTTCTTATTTTGATTTGAAATCAATACATAATGAATTAATAACGGCAGAGAGACCATTAATTATTGCTGGAAATGGAATTAAATTAGGAAATTGTCATAAAAAATTTAAACATTTTTTAGAATATTATAATATTCCTGTAGTAGTAACATTTCATGGAACTGATTTAATTGAGACTGAAAATCCATTATATTGTGGTAAAATAGGTTTAATAGGAGATAGGTCTGGAAATTTTGCATTACAAAATTGTGATCTGTTAATTTCATTTGGATGCCGAATGGCTCAAGGTTTAATAGGATATCGGTCTGATTGGTTTGCAAGGGAGGCAAAAATAATTTATATAGATAATGACCAAAATGAACTAGAAAAAACAAATTTAAATTACCATTTAAAAATAAATATGGACTTAAATTTATTTTTTGATAATTATAATTTTGAATCAAGGAGTTATATCAATTGGGTAAACAAATGTGTCCATTGGAAAAACAAATGGTTATTTGAAACACCTAATTTGTCAGATGAAAACGGAATTAATCCGTATTATGCATTAAAAGAATTTTTTACGATTGCTCCTCCTAATAAAATAACAATTGTTTCGTCAGGATCAATAATTACAAATGCATGGCATATGGCAAAAATAAAAGAAGGAGATAAGTTTTTAATAAGTAGTCAAGGAGATATGGGTTTTGAATTAACAGCTTCAATTGGAGCTCAAATTGCTGAACCTAAAAAAATGGTTATTCCTATTTTGGGAGAAGGTTCTTTTCAACTAAATATTCAAGAACTTCAAACAATTATTCAATATAAACTACCAATTAAAATTTTGCTATTTAATAATGGTGCTTATGGAGCTATTGAAATAACTCAAAAGAATTTTTTTAAAAATAAATTTGGAGTTGATTATAGTAGCGGATTATCATTTCCCGATACAGAAAAAATAGCATATGCTTATGGAGTAAAATATCTTTCTGCAAAAAAAAATGAAGATGTAACAAACGTTCTTAAAGAGTTTATTGAATTTAAGGAAACTGTTATTTTGGAAATTTTTTGTTGTATCCAAGGAAGATACCCAAGATTAAATGCCATTAAAAATGACGATGGAACTTTTTCCAATAGACCTTTTGAAGATATGGATCCATTTTTATCTAGAGAAGAATTTCAAAATGAAATGATTGTTAAAATTGTATAAAAAATATTAAAAATATAAAATAATTATATAGTATGATTACTAATAAAATTATTTGTGTTGGACAACCAAAAACAGGAACTAAAACATTAAAAAAAATTTTTGAACAACTAGGTAAAACGCCTAATAATGATCCTTTGTGTCCTTTAAAAGACAACGGTGACGAATGTATACAAATTAATAATGGTATACTTATTGATACAAATAATTTTTTTAATAATATTGATTATTTTGATAAAAATTTAGAAATGTTTGATTTTTTTCATGATATTCCTTATTCATTTAATTATGAACTTATAGATAAAAAATATCCAAATTCAAAATTTATTTTAACAATAAGAGATGAAGAAGAATGGTTTAAATCATTATTTCATTATCAAAATATACCAGGACTTTCAAACAAAAAAATTTTAAATGTAATATATCATCATGAAATTATTTTTATAGAACATAAAGAAGAAGTTATTAAATTATATAGAAAATACAATAATGATGTAATTACATATTTTAAAAAAACACCTGAAAAACTATTAATTATTAATTTATGTGATAAATCTAAGAATGAAAGTGAAATTACTAAAAAAATATGTACATTTACAAAGTTAAATAAAAATAACAACTTTGTATTTCCACACGAAAATTCGCAAATATATCCTTAATTATTTATATTAATAACTTATATATATATTTAGTATATGTATTTAGTATATGTATTTAGTATATGTATTTAGTATATGTATCCATTTTGTCACATGACGAATTACAAAATGAGATGATTATTAAAAAAAGTATTTAATATTTTAATATAAAATATTATTTAATATTAAAATGGATTTTTCAAAATATAGTTACAAAGATTCGAAAATTTTTAGTAGTGTAAAATTAGATAGATATAGTATGAATATTGATGATTCAATAGAACATTTTAAAAATATGTTATATTGTAATTCTTTAGAAACTATTGAAAATATATATGGATTATACAAAGATGAATTATCAAATGAAAATTTTAAAAATAATGGGGTTCTAATCAACTTATCATCTATATTTTTTTCAAATAAAATTATTTATTCAATTATGAAGGAAAACGACAAAATAAAATTTTTAGATGTTCGCGACAATCAATATTATGAAGTTTATAATGTAGATATACAATTGATTGATGCTCCAATTATATACTTTTTTTGTAATATTAATAAACCGTTTATTGTAGTTCAAAATGGATCATATACAGATTTTTTTTTTAATATATTTTTAAAAGACAAAATTATTTTAGAAATAAGTTGTTCAACTGGTGGAAATTCTAGTCAACTAGATTATGTTTTACGAAAACTTAACTTTCACCAGATAAAAATTTCAACAAATTTAACAAAAAAATGTTTATTTTTTGGTTTTAATGAAAATATAGGTCATCATATATGGAATGAAATTAGTGGATTATACTTTTTTTTAGAGAATAAAGATTACCATGATAAAATTGATGGAATTGTAATTGGAAAATATGATTATTACAATATAGAAGAATATTTAAGAAATAACTATTCATTCAATATAAGTAAATATATCGAAAATAGCAAAGTAGATGTGTTACCATTATTTCTAAATCATTTTTATATCCATAAAGATGTAAAATATTTAATCGACAAATCTTTTAATAAAGATAAAGTTTATTTTCAAAATATAAAGGATAATGTAATTGAAATTTGTATTGGTTTAAGAACAAATAGAAGAGTGTTAATTAATCAAAATATATTTTATACAATATTTATTGAAAATATTATTAAATACTATTCAAATTATAAAATAAAAATTTATTTCACTGGAATATTTGCAACTCATTCAAAGCCAGTAATAAATAATGATAATATTGAATTGATTAATGGAAATATAATTTTTAATAAAATTTTAGAAAATATTAAAAATAGAAATTTATTAAATGAAAAATTGGAAATAATAAATCTAATAGGAAATAGTTTTGAAAATATTAAGGATATAGTACAAAATGTGGTTATAATGATTGCAACTATGGGAACATCTATTCCAAATTTACTAAATTGGATATACAATAAAAAATGTATTGTGTTTGGTCCGAAAGAATGTTACGAATGGAGTTGCATACAATATGGTGTATTACAAAATTACAATTGTATTTATGCGCCTGTTGAATATGTAACTATTTCGAATGGAAAACAAGAAATGTTTGATATTAATGTTAATTTATTTACAGATTTTTTTGTAGCCGAATTAAATAAATTGTTGTAATATATATTTTGTGAAAAATCTTGGTATTTATTACCTTTCTTTTGTGTAAAAGAAAATAATAAGGCAATTATTATTTGGACGCACACGAGAGCAAGAAAAATGGGATTTGCTAAAAAATTAGTTGAATTATTTAGCATAGAATATGCTTATAACCCTCTTCCAGATAGTATAGATTTTTGGGAAAAATGTAATGTAAAATGGGTGTTTTAAATGATAAAAGAGTGTAACAATTGAATTCTTTTTATTTGTTTAAGTTCAGATGCTAGATCGCGATGTATTGAACTTTTAGTTAAATAAAAAGATTCCATTGGACTTAATATAACAAAATCATCAGTTATTTTGTATATTTCATCTAAAAATGAGATGATAGTTAAAATTGTTTAGGTTAAATTTTACTTAATTTATTATCTATTTTATATAAAATGCCAAAGTTATATAATATAGACAACTATGAAACACACCGACGTTATTATGAATTATATACAAACAGTAATTCTATATTGAATAATATTATTCAATCTATTATTCAAACAGCTAATTTTGAATTTAATCCTAAAAAGTACTATAGATTAAATACAAACGATATAATAACAAGAAATATTTATGAACTTTCTGGTATTATTATTATGTTAAATGCAATTATAGAAAAAACATTATATGGGTATTGTATAAAAAATGGTAAAAAATATAAATGTGAAAAAATGCATTGTTGTAATGTTTTAAGTTCAAAATATTATTTTTATACATATCATTTTAATTGTTCTGAAAATGAATTTATAATAATGTTTGGTTGGGAATATTTTAGTCCTATTTTAATTTATTATCCTAAAACCAACGACATATATAATATCAATTACAGATATTCAAATATAAATGAATTTATTAGTGCTATAATTACAGTTATAAATTACAACATTGCTTACTATCCTAGAGATAATTATATTTCTTATGTTATTGGCATAACACAAAACCCAGGACATTATTTTTGGCAAGAAATTTTCGGTTTAATGTTATTAATTGAAAATAATTTAATAGATAATATTGATGAGTTTATAATTTATAATTTTGACTATTTAAATATAGGAAATATTTTAAAAACTAAATTTAACAAAAAAATAACATATTTATCATCAGAAAATAATAATAACTTAACATTAAACTTAAGTAAACACTATATTACAAATTCTCTAATAGAAACATTTAAAAATATATATGACTTAAATTATATAAAAAATAATTCTAAAGAATTAAATATATTATTTGACATAAGAAGTAACGATAGAATATGGTTAAATCAAATGCCTATTATATTAAATATAATGAATAACATAAAACACAACTTTAATGAATATTCAGTAAATTTTTATATTAGTGGTTTTTATAAATATGAAAATAATAATAATAATTTATTATACAATGCTAATACAGAAATAAGTTCACAAAATGAAACATTTCATAATTTACAATCAAACGTATCATTTCCTATTAATAATCTAATTAATTTAAATTTATCTCAAATTATACCTCTTTTACAAAAAATTGATTTATGCATTGCAAATTTAGGTTCAGGAACATCATTTTTTTTTCAAACTATATTTAATAAACATACAATTGGATTAACGACTAAAAATAAAAGTGTAGATTTTAACATGCAGAGATATGCATTTGAAAATAAATTGAATAAATGTATACTTATACATCCTTGTTTTGTTACTGATATTAAGAATAATTTTAAAATAAAAGAAGGTTTTTTAGTTGATATAGTTTTAAAAAATATTAAAGAAAACCTAACAGGTTGATAAAATTTAAATATAATAAATTATAACAAAATTAAAAACGCTAATAAAAATGGCATTTTTATAATTTTAAAAAAAATTAAAAGTTTTGATAATATTTTGTATTTATAAACAAAATTTTTAAACATTCACAATATAATATATGTATTATTACATTTAATTTCAAAAATATGCGATTGTAAAAAGTCTTTAAACCTAAGAATGACCATGATCTAAAAATTTTAATATTAAAATGTGTCTCCAAATTATCCATTAAATTTAAAACATTGTTTTCATTTTGTGAGTACATATCAGTAATATGATTTAAAAGCAAATGTTGGGTTTTTAAAGCATGACCTATTCCTTCTTGTCCATAAGCAATTCCATATTTATTAAAAGGATCTCCATTTATCCATTCATCAAAACTTAAACCATTTATTTTTTTTACTACACTTATGCAACCACATAATGATGCTATTATTGACATAAATGTAAATGGATCAAATGATAAAAAAAAATCTTTTCCTTGAAAATAGTCTATATATATGCTACTTGATGGTTGTCCTTCAATTAAATCATATCCCAATGATTTAAATTTATCTGTTAAAAACTCTCTAATAACATCGTTAGATGATAAGTTTGGTTTTAAATTAATTAAATTAACTAATTCCTTTTCATATTCTGATTTCTGTAAAAAATTACTGGTTTTTTTTATTTTCTCATTTAAAATATTTATTTTATTTTTTTTTATTTGTATTATTTCTCTAGCGTAATCTAAATTAACACCTTTATTATATTCATCAAATGATCTTGGAGGAAATAATTTTCTTAAGGTAAAGCATTTACGATTTGTGTTCATGTTTTCATTTATAACTCTATTTTGAGAAATTAAACTATATGTTTCAGGTTCAAATTTAAATACCCGACATATATTTATTTTTGTAATTTTTTTAGTTAAATAATCACTAATTCCGCATGCAATACATAAATGTTTATAGAAATTAAAGATATAATCTGAATAAAAACAAATATAATCTGTTTCAAAATTATATTTACATACTGCTGATGGAATTGGGAAAAAGAATAACCATCTTACAATATATTTTTGTTCGGCAGGGTTACCTATTACATCTTCTGGATAAATAACTATATTATTTCTTGCTGTTAAAATTTCAGGAGTAATAATATCATTTGGACTAATATATTCTGCAGGTATTGTGCTATTTACATAATAGCTAATTAATTCTTCACGACTAATTGTTTCTAATCTTCTATCATTAAAAGGTGTTATAAAATCAAGACTTGGAATATTTTTAAGTAGGGGACAATAATAAATATGATAATTTAATTTTTTACAAATATCAAAAAATAATTTAAAATTTCCTAATCCTCCAGAAACTTTAAATGGTGGTGGTATATATAATAAAATATATGTCATTATATAAACTATATTATATTTATTTTTCAAAAAACTGCCGTATTTTCTCACAAACATAGTCAACATCTTCAACAACCATTCCATGATGAGCACCAAGTAAAAACCCTTCTGACATTATGCGATCAGAATTTGGAAACACTTCCAAATATTCACGATACACTGGGTGCCTTGTTACATTTCCTGCAAAACACACTCTTGTTTGAATATTATTTTCTTCCAAAAAGGTTAACAATTCTAATCTTCTTGGTGTCATAAATGGAATAGCCAACCAATCACTATTAAATGTATTAATTGGCATTACTAATTTATCAGTTAAATCTTTCAAATTTTCTAAATATCTATTAAACACTTTTTGCCTTTTCTCTCTAATTTCTTCTAATCTATCTATTTGAACTAAACCAAATGCCGCGTTTAATTCTGATGATTTCATATTATAACCAACAGCACCATATAAAAATTTATAATCATAAGGAATTCCATCAATACTAAATTCAAAACGTGTTTTTATATCTTCTGAATTATCGCCAATTCTTCCCCAGTCTCTAAACATAGTTGCTCTTTTTAACAATTTTTCTTCATTAAACATAACCATACCTCCAGAACCAGCCGCAGTAATTAAATGACTTGAATAAAAACTTGTAATAGATATATCGGTGTCTGGTGTAAAAGTAATCGTATCAGCGGAATCTTCAAAAAGAACAATATTTGGTCCTACCTTTTCTCTTATTTTTACCCAATCTGGTTTAGAACCTATTAAATTAGGAATTAAAATTACCTTTGTTTTATCGGTTATTTTTTCATATACTTGTTCTGCAGTAGGGACATAGGTTCCAATTTCTACATCACAAAAAACCGGCTTTAACCCACATTGAATAACAGGTGCTAATGTTGTTGAAAACGTGCACGCGGGTGTTATTATTTCATCGCCAGAAGATAAATTTAAAGCATTCAAACCTAATAAAATAGCAGATGAACCACTATTTACAAATAATCCAAATTTCTTTCCAAACAATTCAGATACTTTTTTTTCAAATTCAATAGTTCTTGGTCCAAATCCAGCCAACCAGCCATCATTCAAACATTCAACAACTGCTTGAATCTCTCTGTCCCCATAAGCCTCTTTTTTATTAGGTGCATACCATATTTTTTTACCATATTCCATAATATATTTATAATATATTTTATTTATAAATATTAAATATTACGAATTAAAATACTTAATTACACCGCTTTATAGTTGAAATTTTAAATTACTAAATTGAATAAATAAAAAAATATATTTTAGCTAAAAAATAATATAACTAATATATTTTTATTTAGTTATATAATATTTATTATTAATATATGAAAAAAATAGTTTTTTTTATGGAATCAGATTTTATGTATCATTGTGGAGGAATAGTTGTTCAATATGAATTGGCAAAAAATTTAAATAACTCTATGGTTGATGTAAAAATAATTTCACCAAGAAATATTAAAAATAATATTTATAATGATTTTTTATTAACTAAAACACTTGATGACGCAGATATAGATAACACTATCGTAATATATGGGGAAACAATTCGTGGTAATCCTTTAAATGCTAAATATGTTATTAGATGGATATTAGCTCCTATTGGGATATGCTCACATATTGATAATTATAAAACATGGGGTCCAAATGATTTAGTTTATTATTTTAATTCAGAAGATAAATTTATAAAAGAACCTGAAAAAGTAGGTAAAGAATATAAATTATTAAATATTATTTTTATTAATCCTAATGCAATAAATTTGAATTTACAAAATAGAAGTGGAACATGTCATACTTTTAGAAAATCAAATTATCATAAAAATATACAATTAATACATCCCTCAAATTCATTTGAGGTAACATGGTCACATACACAAGAAGATAACATAAAAATATTTAATCAATATAAGTATTTTATATCTTATGATCCTCTCACATTTTTATCAATAATCGCAGCATTGTGCGGATGCATTTCTATAGTTAAAAATGTAGATGGATTGTCAAAGGATGCTTGGTTAAATAAATTACCTGTTTCAGAATATTTTAAAGAAAGCGGTGAAAATACGCTATACGGAATGGCATATGGTGTTGATGATTTAGAAAACGCAATAAATACTTTACATTTAGTGAAAAAACAATGGGATGATATAAAAAATTTTATGATTAATAAAAATATAAAATCATTTTTAGATGATATGGATAATTTTGATACCTTAGTTAATAATGTTCAAAATAATTTCTACTAATTTATCTATCTACACAAACCTTCGTGTTTTATATAGCTTTATTTTGATTAAAATTTTACGTTTTAAAACGCCCATTTTAAATATATTATTAATTAACACAAAAAAAACTTATTATATATATATATGACAAGAATATCTTCAAGAGATATAGCAAACCAATTTATAAAAAATCCAACATTTACAAAATCTCAGAGATTTTATGTTTACACTATGATTGGAAAAAAAAAATGTAGGGTACTTGATTTAAGAAATATTAATGGTGGACAAAGACTTATATTAGTACTTTATGTTAGACCAGGTAAAATTTCTAATCCAAAAATTCCTATTAACGATATTCCTATGTTTGAAGAAATTGAAGATGTTGGCGATGAGGATGATAATGAAATAGAAACAGAATATGAAGATAAAGAATTTGGTGGAAATAAAAAATCAAAAAAAGTTAAAAAGAATAAAAAAAGAACTAATAAAAAAAGAACTAATAAAAAAAGAACTAATAAAAAAAGAACTAATAAAAATTATTATTAAGTGTATTTATGTTAATGTCCCAATTATTTATATCATTAATAAATGGTACTACATATTTATTTACTGAATAACTAACTATTTTATTCCATTGTTCTTTTACTAAATGTAAGGTATTTATTGCATTTTCTAAATCATCTGCTCCATATGCTATACCATATAATGTGGGTTCGCCACTTTCTTTAAGACTTTCTTTAAGATATTTGGCAACAGCTAATGTATTTAACCAATCTTCTTTTGATAACCCATCTACCTTAACTACAATAGATGCACATCCGCATAATGCTGCGATTACTGATAAAAATGTAATTGAATCATAAGATATAAAATATTTATATTGATTAAATATTTTTATGTAATCTTCCTGTGTATGTGACATTGTTACCTCAAATGAACTTGATGGGTGAACTCGTCGCATAGTGGTGCCATGTGTTTGATGTTCTTTTCTAATGGTATAACAGGTTCCTTGTCTTGTTGGTAAATTATGATTTATAGCTAATGGATTTACATAAATAACATTTAATAATTTATAAATATTTCCTATTTTTTCAGGATTTTTTGCTATTTTTTCTTCAGAATTAAAATAATAAACGAGCTCATCTTTTCCCCAAGTATTTACAAAATAGTATGGAACATTTTGTCCTAATTTACTAAGCATCCATCTTACAACATACTTAGCATTTAAAGGATTACCTTGTGTTCCTTCACAATATATAACTACAGCGTTATCATCTATTGGAAAATCATTCTTGTAATAATTCATAAAAACAGGATTTGGTTTCTCAACACCAGAACCAGGATAAATTCTAACATTTTGTCCTAATTTGTTAAGTGTTTCAGCTAATAAATATTCTACAACTGTACCACCATCATTAAAAGTAAATTCTGGCGTGTGAGTGTAAATAATTATATTTTTCATTATAATTTATAAATTTATTTATTATTTTTAAAATAAAATAAAAACAAATTAATAATATATAAATTATGAGAATACTTATTACAGGAGGAAACGGTAATATCTCTAAAATGTTAAAAAATAAATTATTTCCAAAACACAATATTACAAGTATATCAAGAAGTGAATTTGATTTATTGAATTATAAAGAATTAGAGAAATATTTATCAGACAAAGAATTTGATATACTTATACATACTGCTATAACGGGTGGTAGAAGAACTGAGACAGAAACGGGTGATGTTGTTTATAAAAATTTATTAATGTTTGAAAATTTAATTAAGTTTGAAAATAAATTTAAACTTATTATTAATTTTGATTCAGGAGCTATATATGATCGTTCTACTGATATAAATAATAGAAAGGAAGATGAATTAAATACTATTCCTTGTGACTATTATGGTTTTTCAAAATATTTAATATATAATCGTAGTTTACAATATGATAAAATTATTAATTTTAGAATTTTTAATATTTTTCATTTAAATGAGGAGCCGAATAGATTTATAAAATCATGTTTTTTGGCAAAAAAAAATAACACACCTGTTACAATATTTCAAAATAAGTATTTTGATTTTGTTTATGAAAATGATTTTACAAAAATTGTTGATTATTATATTGACAACTTAATTAATTTAAATAAATTACCAAAAACCATTAATATATCTTATCAAAAAAAATATAAATTATCAGAAATTGCTGAATTAATTTTAGGTAATAAAGATTTAATTCAAATAGATGATGATACACTTAAATATAATTATTGTGGAGATGGTAGTCTTTTAAATTCATTAGATATACAATTAGATGGTTTAGAGAGCAGTATAAAAACATATGAAACAAATTTACTTTAGATGTTTTCTTATTTAAAACAATTTATTATATTTTTGTTTAAAATATAATAAAAACAATATATCAATTTTATTCATATGGAAGAAAGCACAATTTTTGTTTTAATAACTGATGAGAATTATTTTCACAAAGCAAAAGTTACCATTAATGATTTAAGAACATTAGGCAATTGGCACGATAAAATAGTATTAATTACTATTGATTTTAATTTAGATAATGATTATAAATTATTTAGTAACATAACTGAAGTTAAATTTCCTTTAATAGATAAGACAATACTTTTAAATAAAATCGGTCCTGAAGGATTTTCAAATAGCGATAAAAGAGAAATTAATAAATTAAACCAATGGGAAAAATTGCATGTATTTGATGATTATTTTTTAAAATGGGATAGAGTTGTATTTTTAGATGCTGGGTTACGTGTTCTTGAAGATGTTAAATATTTATTAGAATTAGATTATAAAGGACATATATTAGCTCAAAATGATGCGGCACCTTATTTTCAAGCGGATAAAATTTTTAAACATCAATTAAGTTATGACAATTCAGAAACAATAGATTTAATAAAAAATGATTTTGGTGAAGACATATTTAATTCACAACATATGTTGAATTGTATGTGGGTATATGATACAAGTATTTTAAAAATATGTAATAAAACACAATTAATTGAGGCGATGAATAAATACACTGCGTGTAAAACAAATGAAATGGGGATAATGAATTTACTTTTTCATTTTAAATATCATATGTGGAAAGAATTTCCATTAAAAGCCTCAAATAGTAAATTTTTATTTGAATGGTGTGAATTAAATCACCCATTTCATACAACTTGGAAAGACTATTGTTTCATAAAATATTCTTGTCAAATTTTTTTAAATAATGTATCTAATTAATTTAAATAACACTATAATAATAATCATTTATTATATTTTTATTTTTAATATACCTACTCATTTTAGATGCCGATATGTTTTCAATTTCAGCAGCTTTAGCAATAGTATCCCAAGTGGCTAACACCTGGTCTGTATCTTTTTCTCTCTTATAAACTTTTTTACCTGTTGATGAAATAAGTTTGGGTTTATATTCGTGTTGTTTTAAAGATATTCCGTAATATCCTTCATTACTTCCGTCATCAATCCATATAGTTGCTTTAAGTGCATGTGGAGATGCATTTAAATATTCTTTGATTTCTTTCATATCATTTTCTGTTGGTTCTTTGTCAACTGATAATTTCCATTTTTGATATTCTTTCAATAAAGTAGAGTTTAAAATTTTACCGCTATCTGAAAATTGACATACTTGAAATATAAATGTTTCAATCGTAGAATTTTCTTGAGATTTTTTATATTCTACATTTTTCAATTTAATTCCTACATATCCATGATTTCCTTGAATACGTTTGGGTTTAAATCTGGTATCTAAATAATTTTTAAGAGCATGAAATATCTCTTTAGTTGGTTTAACTTGGCTCCATAATCTATAACGACCTTCTAAATTTACGGATAATTCTTCAACATCTGGACGAACTATGCAAACACTTTTAACAAATTCATTAAATTTTGTGTTAAGTTCATCTTCTGGTAATAATACATTTTGATATACAGATTGGTTGTCGTTTTTAAATGAATCTATTATTTTTTGTTGAATTTCCATTTTTTCTCTCAATTCATTTATTTCAACATTTTTTTTTGTTATCAATAATTCATTGTTTTTATTTTGTTCTTTTAAATTTTTATGTTCGTTTTCTAATTCTTCATTTTCTTTTATTATTCTATTAAAATTGTCTATGCTATATGTTTTAGAATGTATTATATCTTTTATATGTTTTGTTAATCTTTCAATTGTAAAATTTGTTGCGTCATAAGCTATAATTTCTGTTTTATTTTTACCATTTACTTCTATACTGCGAATTTGTCTCTTGATTTTTGGATATGTTTTAATGAGATTTTCTATTTCTACTTTGTTTTGAACACGAAACGCATTTACTAAAATAAAATTGTCATATTTTTTACGATGATCTAATATTCTTGTTGATAAATCATTTGTATGTCCGAATTTAATTAGTTTTTCTCCTGCTTCATTTGTATTATCAATAGTTCCAAAATATATGCATTCGGTATTTACAGGAAACTGAATAATAATTGCTTGTTCTACTGCTCGTTGTTTTTCTTTTTTT
>Ga0209550_10001005_pt1 | contig 27327 bp, 24 predicted proteins | sample LauGreSuBDMM15SN_2_FD_187567 | JGI IMG/M metagenome (GOLD analysis project Ga0209550, IMG submission 187567) | Freshwater lake microbial communities from Lake Michigan, USA - Su13.BD.MM15.SN (SPAdes) (version 5) | ecosystem: Environmental > Aquatic > Freshwater > Lake | place: Lake Michigan... | reverse complement strand
GAAGGCGTAAAAGAGGATGACTTTAGCTAAATCCATGGGGTTAGTTTAGCGCTTAATAAAAATATTATGAATTATTGATTGTGGTCGATAGAGGACTCGAACCTCCGACCTCATCCATGTCAAGGATGCGCTCTAACCAACTGAGCTAACCGACCAAAGTTATTTTCTTTGGAGGTGGAGACGGGATTTGAACCCGTGTACGCGGCTTTGCAGGCCGCTGCCTCGCCTCTCGGCCACTCCACCACTTGCTTGAAATTTAATTAATAAATGATTAATTTAATAATTAAATTTCCGAGCGGACGACGGGATTCGAACCCGCGACCCTAACCTTGGCAAGGTTATGCGCTACCAACTGCGCCACGTCCGCGAATAAATAGACATTTCTTTGATTTTAAGGAATTTGTCTATTTGTACCTGTTCAAGATACCCGAAGGTGAGGCTAAAGGGTTCAGTCGAGTATCTAAGTTGTGATTACGCAGGTAATGTCTCAAGTTATGGTGCACATGAAAAACCAGGCCCGTGAAATGGCCTATGCACAATTTGGCACCAAACGATTTGTTGGTTTGCAGGATGTAGCTATTGATTTGAATCGTTTAACAGAACCTGGATATTGGGCCATCATTGGCACCTTTGAAGGATCTTGGTTATTGCTCAAATTTGAAACAGAAATAGAGAACCCTATTGATTATCAAGGCAATTGGAATGGCATAGATCCTGATAATTGGGTTTCCTCAATGAATCAAACTGAATATGAATCAGCAGTTGAGGGATTAAGGCAACACATTTCCTTGGGGGATGTTTATCAGGCAAATATTTGTCGAGTTTTAACAACAGATATTCAAGCACAAGGTTATGAAATTGAAGGATTAGCTAATTTACTTACCACCGGAAACCCTGCTCCTTATTCTTGTGTCATAAGTGTTAACCAAGATGCTCACGAAAGATTAACTAAAGATGTGGCATTGGTGTCTGCTTCACCAGAATTGTTCTTAGCAAGAAATAAGCAACACATTACTTCCAGCCCAATCAAGGGAACAGGTAAAACTGTTGAAGATTTAACAGAAAAAGACCGGGCAGAAAATGTGATGATAGTTGATTTAGTGAGAAACGATTTGTCGCGAATTTGTAAAACTGGCAGTGTTAATGTGCCAAGTTTGCTGGAAACCCAATCTCACCCAGGTTTAGTGCATTTGGTTTCCACCGTGGCCGGTGAATTAACAGAAAAAATCAGTTGGGCAGAAATTTTTGAGGCCACCTTCCCGCCAGGTTCAGTTAGTGGAGCCCCAAAAATAAGTGCTTTGAAATTAATCAAAAAATTTGAGAAAAGTGATCGAGGACCCTATTGCGGAGCTATCGGTTGGATAAACACTTTCAATGACACAGCCTCCATAGCGGTGGGAATTAGAACTTTTTGGAAAGACAAACACAAACTTCTGTTTGGTACCGGGGCAGGAATCACCTGGGGTTCAGAACCGTTAAAGGAATGGCAAGAAACCGAATTGAAATGTGCCAAGTTATTTGAAGTAGCCAGCAAAAAACAACGAAAGTTATAACCCCAAAGTAAATCAAAATCAAGATTTGAATTATTCTGTAAATATGAAAGATCGTCCAACTAGTCCCATCAAAATAATTCGGGCCCGCATCCGTGCCAACAGAATTGCTGATGCTGCCTGGAAAACTGCAGTATTTTTTGCAGGATTTTTTTTCATTGGAATAGGTATTGTGCTCTTGATTCTGCCTGGTCCTGGTTGGGTGATGATATTTATTGGTCTATTTACATTGGCAACAGAATTTACTTGGGCCAGCCGTTTTCTTGCCCCTTTAAGACTTAAATTAGCTAAAGCAAAACTCACGGGCAAAAAACCGGTATGGATTTATTTGTTGTTCTTGCTCATCGCCGTCATCGGAATCTTGTCTAGCTGGTGGATTTGGATGAAATTCGAGCGCTAGTCCCTTCATTGCAAAACCCTAAATAAATAGGTCCTAAGGGTAGTATTAATTCTGTGAATAAATCAAAAGTTGATCTGTATTTATGTGGCGTTAAAGGCTATGAAGCAGCCAAAGTGATCATAAGTTCTCATCAAAAATTTATTGGTTCAGTCGTGATAGCACCTGATACTGGAACAGTGGATGATCCGTTTGAAAAAATATCCCAAGTCTTTGAAAGCGCGGGAATAAAGGTTTCCACAACCGATCCTGGAAAAATATCTGAATTAGCACTTGCCATTGGTTGGAAAAAATTAATCGATGCTAATTATCAACAAATTATTGTGATTCATGATTCTTTGCTCCCCAAATATAGGGGTTGGAATCCACTGCTAACCGCGTTAATTAATGGCGATACCAAGATTGGGGCCACAGCAATAATTGCCACCAGCCAAGTAGATGCTGGACCTATCATTGCTCAAGCTGGTAAATCAATAAAATACCCAATTAATTTAGTTGAAGCTATGGCAATAATTTCCACTTTGATAGAAAAATTGTTACAAACAGTTTTCACCCAAATTGCCAAAAAAGGCAAAGTTGTTGGTAAACCACAAATTCAGAAACAAGCAACCTACAGTTTATGGCGAGACGAAAAAGATTTCATTATTGATTGGTCCTTGCCAGCAGAAAATATTTTACGACATATTCATGCCTCTAGTTATCCCTATGTTGGCGCAAAAAGTCTGCTAGCAGGCGAAGAAGTAAGAATTTTTGATGGCAGGGTAAGTAAAGAGAACCCAAGAATTGCAAATAGAACACCAGGAAAGATTTGGAAAATCACTAACGGAATTCCGGTGGTGGTGTGTGGAAAAGGTTTCATTGAACTAACCCAAATAAGTGGTAACAATGGCAGATCAGTTTTACCTATCACAAAACTTCGACAAAGATTCGAATAAGGAATAAATACTGTGTCAGATTTTAAAGTAAAAATTGACGGGAAAGAAGAAACCGCCACAGCGGGAATAAACGCAATTGATTTTTATAAAGAAAACAAAAACATAGTTGTAGCAAGAATCAATGGGATCATTAAAGACTTAGCAACACCACTTAATGCAGGTGATGAAGTAATAGGAATTTTGGCAAGCTCCGAAGAAGGACTGGCAGTGATTAGACATAGTACTGCTCACATCATGGCTCAAGCTGTACAAAAGCTGAACCCAAAAACCAAATTAGGAATTGGGCCACCAATCAAAGATGGTTTCTATTACGATTTTAAAGTTGAAAATAATTTCACACCTGAAGATTTAGTAAAAATTGAATCCACTATGAAAGAAATCATGAAAAGTGGTCAAAGATTTACCCGCAGAGTAAGTGATGAGAAATCATTATTAAAAGAATTAGCAGCAGAGCCTCTTAAAATTGAATTAATTGGAATCAAAGGAAACCCTGCTGAAGATGTTATGGAAGTTGGGGGAACCGAATTAACAATTTATGACAATATTGATTTTAGAAGTGGTGAAGTTGTTTGGTCAGATTTATGTCGCGGACCACATGTTCCTTCCACCAAATATTTAGGTGCACACAAATTAATGAGAACTGCTGGTGTTTATTGGCGAAGCGATGAAAAAAATCCTCAGTTGCAAAGAATTTATGGTACCGCTTGGGCCAGCAAAGAAGAACTAGCTAATCATTTGGTGTTACTGGAAGAAGCCGAAAAAAGAGATCATCGAAAACTTGGTGTGGAATTAGATTTGTTTTCATTTCCTGATGAAATCGGATCAGGTTTAGCTGTTTTCCATCCCAAGGGTGGAGTAATAAGAAAAGTGATGGAGGACTATTCACGTAAACGTCACGAAGAATCAGGTTACGAATTTGTTTACACACCTCATATAACTAAATCTGTTTTATTTGAAACTTCAGGACATCTTGAATGGTATGCCGATGGCATGTTTCCACCTATGCAACTAGATGCTGAATTTAATGCTGATGGAACTGTTAGAAAACCTGCCCAAAATTATTACTTAAAACCAATGAATTGCCCTTTCCATAATTTGATTTACAAATCTAGTGCTAAATCGTATCGAGATTTACCGTTAAGATTTTTTGAATTTGGTAGTGTTTATCGTTACGAAAAATCTGGTGTGATTCATGGTTTAACCAGAGTAAGAGGGATGACTCAAGATGATGCCCACATTTACACAACTTTAGAAAATATGCCACAAGAATTAGATGCCTTATTGAAGTTTGTTTTAGGACTTCTCAAAGACTATGGTTTAGATGATTTTTATCTGGAACTATCAACAAAAAATTCCACCAAGTCTGTGGGCACAGATGCTGAATGGTTGCAGGCAACAGAAACTTTAAGAAAAGCAGCGCAAGCACAAAACATTCCTTTGGTAATGGATGAAGGCGGAGCAGCTTTTTATGGACCTAAGATTTCTGTGCAAGCTAAAGATGCTTTAGGTAGAACTTGGCAGATGAGCACAATTCAACTGGATTTCCAATTGCCACAAAAATTTGAACTTGAATACAAAGATAAAGATGGTTCCATGAAACGTCCAGTGATGATTCACAGAGCGCTATTTGGTTCTATTGAAAGATTCTTTGGTGTGCTCCTGGAACATTATGCGGGAGCATTTCCACCATGGCTTGCCCCTGTGCAAGTGGTTTGCATTCCAATTGCTGACACCCATGTTTCATATTTGCAAGAAATTGAAACCAAATTAAAAGCTAAAGGGATACGTGTTGAAATTGACTCAAGTGATGAGCGGATGCAAAAGAAGATCAGAACTGCTCAAACCCAAAAGGTTCCTTTTATGTTGATTGCTGGGGATCAGGATATTTCTGCTAACGCTGTGTCGTTTAGATTCAGAGATGGAACTCAAGAAAATAGTGTTTCAGTTGATGATGCGATTAAGCGCATCCTTGATGCTATAGAAAAAAGAATTCAGGTTTAGATGTCATTTCCAGAAACCGGTTTACCTGATGCCTGGATTCGTTTATGGACCCCTCATCGCGGTCAATATTTACAAGATGTGCGAAGTGATGGCACAGTAGATCAAACCTGTCCGTTCTGTTCTGCACCTAAAGTCAAAGCAGAAGATTCATTAGTGGTGTTCCGAGGAAAACTAAATTATGTGGTGCTAAATCTTTATCCTTATAACGCAGGTCATCTTTTGATTGCACCTTTTAGACATTTTGCTGATTACACAACTATCACTGAAGAAGAATCAAATGAAATGAGTGAACTGACCAGAAAATCAATGTCAGTGTTAAGAAAAGTAAGTGGTGCACAAGGTTTCAACATTGGAATGAACCAAGGACCAGTTGCGGGCACCAGTGTCGCAGACCATTTACATCAACACATTGTTCCTCGGTGGGGTGGAGACACCAACTTCATGCCCATTATTGGCAGAGCTAAATCAATTCCACAATTACTTAAAGATACCCAATTACTTCTTGCTGAAGCTTGGAATGATTAATGCTTGGAAATTCCAAAGCTAGAAATTTAGGGAAATTAATTGCCACCCCTTTTGCCAAAATATTTATAAAATTAGGTTTCACCCCAGACTCAATTACTTTGTTGGGAACCATAGGAGTGGTCCTAGTTTCAGTGACTTTTCTTGCCCAAGGTCAATTCTTAATAGGATCAGTTTTGTTTATGCTTTTTGTTGGGCTAGATGCAGTTGATGGCACAGTAGCCCGATTACTTAACCGAAATTCTAAATGGGGCGCTTTTTTTGATTCAGTTCTTGATCGCATTGCAGATGGTGCGGTATTAGGCAGTCTTGCTTTCTATTTCGCTAGTGAACAAAATGTCACCTATTTTGTTTTAAGTTTAATTTCCCTGGTGGCAAGTGAAATTGTTTCTTACACAAAAGCACGTGCTGAAGGATTAGGCTTAAATTGTGATACAGGTTTGGCTGAGCGCCCTGAGCGAGTAATTGTGGTGGTGGCGGGAACATTCTTAGCTGGAATAGGAATAAATTGGATGCTACTTGCCTCAATTTGGGTTTTGGCGGCAATAAGTGTTATTACTGTGATCCAAAGAATGTTATTTGTTTTAAAACAAACTAAAATACTTTAAATGATTTCTTTAGTTGATTTTGGTTACCAAGCAGGTTGGGTCCTTGTCAAACGTTTACCACCCGGCATGGCGCGAAACCTATTTAGAAAAATTGCTGATTGGTCTTATCAAAAAGACATCACTGGTGTTCAACAATTAAGAGCAAATTTAGCTTTTATGACTGGTAATGCTCCTGACTCACTTGAACTAGAAACATTAGTAAGAGATGGCATGAGAAGTTATCTTCGTTATTGGGAAGACGCTTTCAGGCTTTCTACTTGGAAAAAAGATAATTTAGCAAAACATGTCATCTGTATTGGAACAGACAATATAGATATGGCTTTGGCCTCTAAGAAACCGTTGGTAACCGCAACACCTCACATGGGTAATTGGGATGGGGCAGGTTTTTGGTACACCGCAAATTATGGTGAGATCACCACAGTGGTGGAAAGACTTAAACCTGAATCTTTATATAAAAAATTTGTGGCATTTCGTAATTCTTTTGGAATAGAAGTTATCCCAACCAGTGGTGAGTCAGATATTTTCATGAAACTTTTAAGAAGAGCCAAAGAAGGTCGCATGGTTGCCTTAGTTGCTGATCGAGACATCACAAATAACGGTATGGAAGTTAAATATGGTCCTGCTACTGCGTTCTTCCCAGTGGGCCCAGCAGCAATAGCGGTAACACTTGATGGTTTGGTTATTCCTTTAGCTACTTATTACAACCAAGAAAATGTTTTGGTAATGGAATTTTTGCCCCCATTAAGTCCGGGTCAAGGCGAAACCAAAGAAAAAAAGATTCACGATTTAACACAAAGACTGGCTAATGTGTTTGAAAGCGAGATTAAAAAACATCCCCAAGATTGGCATATGTTACAAAGAGTTTGGAAAGACGTTCAACCATTAAAAAGAACCAATGAAGGATTAGTGAAATAGATTTGCGTATAGGAATAGTTTGTCCCTATGACTGGTCGGTACCTGGGGGAGTTAAACAACACATCCAGGATCTAACAGAATCATTAATTGAACTTGGTCACTATGTAAATGTATTAACCCCTACCAGCGCTGAAGAATTATTACCCAGTTATGCCACCAATGCCGGTAGCACTATTGCTTTGCCTTACAACGGATCTATAGCCCGAATAAAATTTGATCCTGCTGCATTTACCAGAACAAGAAATTGGTTACGACAGGGAAAATTTGATATTTTGCATTTGCATGAACCAACAAGTCCCAGCCCTGCCATAATTGCGGCTTGGTCTGCTCGTGGTCCAATTGTGGCAACTCATCACACTGCAAATGATTCAATGTATGCCGTGAAGAACATGCAATTTCTATTGCAACCCATGATGGAAAAAGTTATTGCCAGAATTGCGGTAAGTCAAGAAGCAAAAGACACCATGATTGAGCATTTTGGTGGAGATGCTGTGGTAATTCCAAATGGAGTAAGAGTTAGTAATTTTAGTAATGCCACTAAATTATCCGGATTTGATCAAGACAAAACTATCGTTTTTGTTGGCAGATTAGATGAACCTAGAAAAGGTTTACAGAATCTTTTAGAAGCTATGCCCCAAGTTTTTGCACAATATTCTGATTTGAAACTACTTCTCGTGGGACCTGGGGATAAGCAAGAAATTCTGAAAGCTATCGATGCAAAATATCATTCCAACATTGAATTTAAAGGATTTGTTTCTAGTGAAGTAAAAGCATCATGTTACGCATCTGCAACTGTCTATGTGGCACCAAACTTGGGTGGGGAATCTTTTGGAATAGTTTTATTGGAAGCAATGGCATCTGGAACACCAGTTTTAGCATCAGACTTACCAGCTTTTAAACAAGTACTGGAAGACGGCAAATATGGCAAATTATTTGAAACAAATAATGTGAATGATTTAGCCACATCTTTAATTGAGATTTTAGGCAATAAATCAGAAAGAGAAAATCTAACAAAACAAGGTTTAACTAGAGCTAAGCAATTTGATTGGTCTGTAATTGTTCGACAAATACTTGATGTTTACGAAGCGGTTAAAAGTGTTGAAGGCAGAAATGTGAGAGAAGACTTTCGAGGTCAACTTTATGGTCGCTTAACTAAGACTGGAAGACTTGACCGCAGACGAGTTAAGAACTCATTTCTGACAGAATAGGTTTGTGGATACAAGTAATTGGGTTTTAATTGCCTCAGGATTAATTCTTTTTGCAATATATCTATCCAATGTTGCCGGGAGATTAGATCGTTTACATTTAAAAGTTGAGAATGCTCGAAATGCCCTTGATCGCCAACTTGCTCTTCGCTCAGCAATTTGTTCAGATATCGCAGGTTTAGATTTACTTGATGAAAAATTACGATCAAGGTTGGCAAACGCAATTCACGCATCAATAAGTGAAGAAACTTTAGAAGTTCACACACCAAACGAGTGGAAAATAGAAAGTGAAGTAACTAAAGCCTTAGGTGAATTATTTGATAAAGATTTTGATATTAATAAATATCCCAATCATAAAAACTTGATTCAAGAAGCAGCCGGAGCTACCAGACGAGTGCAATATGCATTAACTTTTTACAACGATGCGGCAACATCCGTAATCAAAGTAAGAAAAAGATGGATCGTGCGCAGTTTCCGACTCTTTGGTCGGGCCCGCATGCCAGTTCTACTGGATTTAGATGTGCAGATTCCTCATGGTTTGGAGCATTGCTAAGTCTTTGCAATAAGCCTTATACATAAGTTGTGGAATTACTATCTTGGGCTAGAGTTGGGATACCCAAAAATTAAGGAAATCGTGGCCAACCAAAACAACAGCACTGGTACACCAAGAGTCAAACAAGGCATGGCAGAAATGCTTAAAGGCGGCGTCATTATGGATGTCATCAATGCTGAGCAAGCAAGAATTGCTGAAGACGCTGGTGCAGTTGCAGTTATGGCTTTAGAAAGAGTTCCCGCAGATATTCGTAAAGATGGCGGCGTTGCTCGAATGAGCGATCCAGACATGATTGATGAAATCATTGCCACAGTTTCCATTCCGGTTATGGCAAAAGCAAGAATTGGCCACATCACTGAAGCACAAGTTTTGCAAAGTCTTGGTGTTGATTACATAGATGAATCAGAAGTTTTAACACCAGCTGACGAGGCATATCACATTGATAAACGACAATTCACAGTTCCATTTGTTTGCGGTGCCACAAATCTAGGTGAAGCATTAAGAAGAATTTCTGAAGGTGCAGCCATGATTCGTTCCAAAGGTGAAGCAGGAACTGGCAACGTTGTTGAAGCTGTTAGACACATGAGAACAATTCGAGGAGATATTGCTCGACTAAAAGGTTTAGATAAAGAAGAGTTATATACCGCTGCAAAAAATTTGCAAGCACCTTATGAATTAGTTGCTCAAGTTGCAGAACTGGGCAGACTTCCCGTGGTGTTATTTACCGCCGGTGGAATTGCCACACCAGCCGATGCTGCATTGATGATGCAACTAGGAGCAGATGGTGTTTTCGTGGGATCAGGAATTTTTAAATCAGGAGACCCTGTTCAAAGAGCCAAGGCAATTGTGGAAGCAACCACGAACTTTGATGATCCAAAAGTTATTGCAAGAGTTTCACGCGGACTTGGTGAAGCCATGGTGGGAATAAATATTGAAATCTTGCCAGCTTCCGAAAGGTTTGCCGGACGCGGCTGGTAACTCTTGTTAAGAGTCGGGGTTTTAGCGCTACAAGGTGATGTTCGAGAACACGTTAATTCCTTAACTTCGCTTAATGTTGCTGTGCAAAAAGTTAGAAACCCTGAAGAATTAAAAACAGTTAATGCTTTGGTAATTCCAGGTGGAGAATCAACCACAATAAGTATGTTGGCCAAAAGAGTTGGCTTATTAGATCCTTTACGAAAATTTGTAAAAGACGGATTTGCAGTTTATGGATCTTGCGCCGGAATGATTATGTTGGCTGAAGAAATACTTGATGGTAGAAGTGATCAAGAAACCATTGGTGGAATAGATATCACTGTTAGAAGAAATGCTTTTGGTCGACAAGTTGATTCCTTTGAAACAGATTTAGCACTAAAAGATTTCAAAAATAATTTTAAAGCAGTTTTTATCCGCGCTCCCTGGGTTGAGAGAGTCGGAAGCCAAGTTGAAGTTCTTGCCACCTATAAAACTGAAAATAACCAAGAACATCCAGTTATGGTTCGACAAGGTGCTCTTTTAGCCACATCTTTTCATCCTGAACTAACAAACGACAACCGAATACACGAGTATTTTGTGCAGATGGCAAAATCGGTTTCAAGAGTTAATTCATAAAAAGGATTAAATATGTCAGGGCATAGTAAATGGGCAACGACTAAACATAAAAAAGCTATCATTGATTCTCGTCGTGCCAAACTATTTGCCAAGTTGGTTAAAAAAATTGAAGTAGCAGCAAGACTTGGTGGACCAGATATTGAGGGCAATCCAGCACTATTTGATGCAATTCAGAAAGCTAAGAAAAATTCAGTACCAAACGACAATATTGATAGAGCATTAAAAAGAGGTAGTGGCACAGAAGAAGGTGCTGCTGATTACCAAACAATTATGTATGAAGGATATGGGCCAAACGGAGTTGCTGTTTTAATTGAATGCTTAACCGATAACCGAAATAGGGCAGCAGGAGATGTTCGGCTAGTCATGACTAGAAATGATGGCAATATGGCAGATCCTGGTTCTGTTTCATACATGTTTTCTCGAAAAGGTGTTGTTTTACTTTCTAAAACTGGATCATTAACTGAGGATGATGTTTTATCAGCTGTGCTAGATGCAGGTGCTGAAGAAGTAAATGATTTAGGGGAATCATTTGAGGTAATAAGTGAACCCAATGATCTAGTACAAGTAAGAACAGCTCTACAAAATGCCAAAATTGACTATGACTCTGCAGATACATCATTTGTTCCATCGGTGAGCGTAGAACTTGACGCTGAGGCTGCAAAAAAGATTTTTAACTTAATTGAGTCTTTAGAAGACTTAGATGACGTACAAACAGTTTGGGCAAACTTTGATGTTTCAGATGAAGTTATGGCACAAGTTGGGTAATATTAGTTAAATAATTATTTGAAGGGTCAGTAACTAAACATGAGAGTTTTAGGTGTTGATCCTGGTTTAACTAGATGTGGTTTGGCCATTGTTGATGAAGCTCCAGGTAGAAAAGTAATTCTTAAAACGGTCATGGTCTTTAGAACACCACCAACTGATGCTCTAGCTGATCGCCTTTTGGCTTTAGATACTGCTTTAAGTCAAATCATTAAAGAGTACAAACCAGATGTAGTAGCAGTCGAACAAGTTTTTAGTCAACATAATTTGAAATCAGTTATGGGCACAGCTCAAGCAGCTGGCATAGCAATGGTTAATGGAGCTAAACATGGGTGCCAAGTTTTCACATACACCCCAACTCAAGTTAAAGCATCTGTTACCGGTTCTGGAAAAGCAGATAAACGTCAAATTGGTCGCATGATTGCAAAAATCTGCGGACTTTCCTCTGCGCCTGAGCCAGCAGACGCCTCTGATGCTGTTGCATTAGCAATATGCCATTTATGGCGTGGTGGAGCAGACGAAAAAATTAGGAAGAGAGCAGTTTCGTGATTGCCTTTGTAAAAGGAACATTGACAGATATTTCTGCCCTAGGAGCAGTTGTTGATGTGGGCGGCGTGGGAATGAATTTGTTAACTTCAGCAAATGCTTTAAAAGGAAAAAAAGTTGGGGATCAAGTTCAAGTACCTACTGTGATGGTGGTGCGAGAAGATCACATGACACTCTATGGTTTTGCTGACGCGAATGAAAAAGATATGTTTTTATTATTGCAAACAATTTCTGGTGTGGGACCACGCATGGCATTAAATCTTATTTCTGTGATGGGTGAACAAAAGTTGAGTAATGCCATAGCTAATTCAGATATTGGATCTTTAACCGCTGTGCCTGGAATTGGTAAAAAAGGTGCTCAAAGATTAATTTTAGAATTAAGTGACAAAATTGCTTCACCTAAGAATTCGGCTATTACTTCTTGGCGAGAATCTTTGATCACAGCCCTGGTTGGATTAGGTTGGAATCGCAAAGATGCTTCAAGTGCGGCTGAACAAGTGCCAACACCAGAAAATGAAGCAGATCTTTCAGATTCTCTTCGAACTGCGTTAAAATTATTAAGTAAAACCAGATGAACATTGATGATCAAGCCACAGAAGATGTGGGCTTAGAGATTATTCGTCTTGAGGTAAGTGAAGAAGATCGACAAGTTGAAGGTGCACTTCGTCCTAAAACTTTGGCAGAATTTGTGGGACAACATCGTGTTCGTGAACAACTAGATTTAATCCTGAGAGCAGCTTTACAAAGAGGAAACTCGGCAGATCACGTTTTACTATCCGGTCCACCCGGTTTAGGTAAAACAACTTTAGCCACCATTGTTGCTTCAGAACTTGGTGCACCAATCAGAGTTACTTCAGGTCCGGCAATTCAGCATGCCGGAGATTTAGCGGCAGTTTTAAGTTCTTTAACACCTGGTGAAATTTTGTTTATAGACGAAATACATCGTTTAGCAAGACCAGCTGAAGAAATGCTTTATTTAGCAATGGAAGATTATCGAGTTGATGTTGTTGTTGGTAAAGGGGTTGGAGCAAACGCTATTGGTTTAGATTTACCATCTTTTACTTTGATCGGCGCAACCACAAGAGCTGGTTTATTACCAAGTCCATTACGTGATCGTTTTGGTTTCACCGCTCACCTTGATTACTACGAAGCAGCTGAATTAGAACAAATTGTGCACCGATCCGCTGGATTATTGAAAGTTGAAATCACACAAGATGCAGCTGTGGAAATAAGTAAACGTTCACGAGGCACACCCAGAATTGCTAACAGATTGTTAAGACGAGTCAGAGATTATGCCCAAGTTCATGCAACTGGCCAAGTAGATATCACCATTGCTAAAAAAGCATTAACTTTATTTGAAATCGATGACCGTGGCCTGGATCGAATTGATAGAGCAATTCTTGATGCTTTGATTAACAAATTTGGGGGAGGACCAGTTGGTCTTTCCACTTTGGCTGTTGCTGTTGGGGAAGAACCTGAAACTGTGGAAGATATGTGTGAACCGTTTTTAGTTCGAATTGGATATTTAGCTAGATCTGCTCGAGGAAGAATTGCCACACCTTCGGCCTACCAATTGTTGGGTAAAAGTGTTCCTGCTCAACAAGTCTTGGATATAACCGAATAAATTAGACCTCTTGGGTCAATAAATATAGGCATACGGAATACTTAGTAAGCACGGTATTAATACTGAATGAAACACAATAATCTTTCCTAGGAGTCATTAAAAAGTGTCTGCCGCAAATCGCGCACGTCCAGGTAGATTACTAATTTTAATAACACTGGTTTTAGGTGCCACAATTTTGTGGGCTTTTTGGCCTGGGGCATCACACGAAGCAAGATTAGGACTTGATTTACGTGGTGGTACACAAGTTATTTTGACACCAGAATTAGCACCCGGCACTGAAGGTGTTTTAACACAAGATCAGATAAATCAAACTGTTGAAATTATTCGCCAACGCGTTAACGGTTTTGGTGTGGCAGAAGCAGAAGTAACTGTGCAAGGAAGTGGCGCAAATGCGGCCATTGTTGTAACCGTTCCAGGAGTTAATCCTGAAGGAATTACTAATTTACTTAAACAAACAGCACGACTAGATTTTCGTGCAGTACTGGCTGCTGGCAATGGAATTGAAATTGCTGTTCCTAGTGCTTCACCCAGTGCATCTCCAAGTGTCAGCCCTAAGGCTGTTGTGCAACCAACAGAATTACCAATTCAAGCAGCAACTTCTGACGAACTTTATGAACAATATTTGTCATTAAATTGTTTTACCCCTGGACTTCTCCAAGGTGGTAGGGCAGATGATCCAACTAAATATATGCTCACCTGTTCTAAAGATGGTTTTGAAAAATTTGTGTTAGCACCTGCATTCATCACTGGTGATCAAGTTTCTGACTCTCAAGCCAGTTTGCCCCAACAAGGTGCTGGTGGGTGGATGGTTACTTTAGATTTTGATTCTCAAGGTGCAACTAAATTATCTGAAGCATCAATTACTTTAAGTAAACTTCCTTCACCACAAAATCGTTTTGGAATTGTGTTAGACGGGCTAGTAGTTTCGGCACCATTTTTCTCTGAACCTATTTTGGGTGGGAAAGCACAAATTGAAGGCTCATTTAAAGCAGAAGAAGCTAAACAACTTTCACAAGTGCTGCGCTATGGAGCTCTACCTGTGACATTAAATATTGCCGAATCAACTTCAATTAGTCCAACACTTGGACAAGATCAATTGTCAGCAGGTTTATTGGCTGGAGCTATTGGTTTGATTTTGGTAGTTATTTATCTACTTATCTATTACCGCGCATTGGGCTTTGTGGCAGTTTTCAGCTTAATTGTCGCCGCAGGTTTCTTGTGGCTACTAATTATTGCTTTGGGTAGATCAATTGGTTTTACTTTAACTTTGGCAGGTATCGCGGGTGCGATTGTGGCCATTGGAATTACGGCTGACTCGTTTGTGGTTTATTTTGAAAGAATCCGTGATGAAATCCGTGATGGTAAATCATTAAGAGTTGCTACTGAATTGGCTTGGGTTAGAGCAAGAAGAACATTGTTAGCGGCAGACTTTGTTTCACTGCTGGCAGCAGTTGTGCTTTATGCCCTAAGTGTGGGAAGTGTGAGAGGTTTTGCTTTTACTTTAGGATTAACCACAGTGATAGATGTTTTGGTTGCTTTCTGGTTCACCCATCCATTGGTTACTTATTTTGGTAAATCCAGTTGGGCTGAATCTGGCGGGATTTTAACCGGAGTTTCACGCAAACGCCTTATCGCCGGTAGCACAATCTTGAATGGAAGTGACAAATAATGAAATTTAATGAAGTTGGAAACCGACTTTATACAGGTGAAACCTCAATTGATTTTGTGGGCAGAAGAAAACTTTGGTATTTTATTTCGTTCATCATCATTGCGGTAGCAGCTTTTGGTTTGTTTGGTCGTGGATTAAATCTGGGCATTGAATTCAAAGGTGGCGCAAAGTTTAATGTGCCAAGTGTGACCAGTGTGGAAGATGCCCGAAACATTGTTAAGAATGCCGGTGTTGAAACTTCGGTAATTATTGCGGTTGGAAATGAAAGATTAGAAATCCAAACACCACCACTAGATGAAACAGAAATCGAAACCTTTATTAGCAAGATTGCCACAGATTTCAAAGTTGAACCAGGTTTGATCACCACCCAATCAGTTGGTCCTTCCTGGGGTGCAGATATTACCCGACAGGCCTTAATCGGCTTGGGTGTGTTTGTGCTTTTAGTTATTCTCTTTTTAACTGCTTATTTTGAATTAAGAATGGCAGCAGCAGCAATAGTTGCATTACTACACGATTTGTTGATCACAATTGGTGTTTATGCCATCACCGGCTTTGAGGTAACACCAGCCACTGTGATTGGTGTTCTAACAATTCTTGGTTACTCACTTTATGACACTGTGGTTGTTTTTGACAAAGTAAAAGAAAACACTAGGGGAATCATTGCCCAATCAAGATTGAATTACCGTGAATCTTCCAACCTGGCACTGAACCAGACCTTAATTAGATCTATTAACACCTCCATCGTGGCACTTTTACCAGTGGCGGCAATTTTGATTGTGGGAGTAGGAATTCTTCAAGCCGGAACCCTAAAAGATTTAGCATTAGCTTTATTTGTGGGCATTGCTGCCGGAACATATTCATCAATCTTTATTGCCACCCCAATTTTGGTGCAACTAAAAGAACGTCAACCAGAAATTCAAGCTTTAGCAAGACGAGTTCATGCTAGAAGAGTTAATGCGGGAGTGGATGGACCAGAAGGTATGAAGATAACTGGTAGCCCAATTTTGGCCAATCAACTCATGCAAGCAGGACCAAGAACTCAACCTAAACGCTTTACGCGCTCAAAAAGAAAGAAATCTTAAGTAGTTTTTAATTGCAATTTATTCATTGCTAAACTAAAGAGCCAACAGTTGAAGAAATTCCTGGGAGGCATCAAACATGACTGATGCTCCAGACACGCGCAGTAGAATAGCCAAAATAACTGGTTGGAAATCTGAAAATCCTGAACTTGATCCACTCTTAAAAACGCTTAAAAAATATCACTCAAAAGACAATATTGAATTAGTTAACAAAGCATATGTTGTGGCCAAGAAACAGCATGAAGGTCAAAAGCGCCTAAGCGGTCTGGATTACATAACTCATCCTTTAGCTGTTGCAACCATTCTGGCTGATTTGGGAATGTCTAGTGAAACTTTGGCGGCTGCGTTACTGCACGACACTGTGGAAGATACCGGTTACTCAATTGAAAAACTTGAAGCCGATTTTGGAACAGAGGTTGCACGATTAGTTGATGGAGTAACCAAATTAGATAAAGTGAAATACGGTGATGCAAGTGCCGCAGAAACTGTTCGCAAAATGGTTGTTGCCATGGCCAAAGATATCCGAGTATTACTCGTCAAATTAGCTGATCGATTACACAACATGCGCACCCTTGAATTTTTACCTGCTGATAAGCAGGAACAAAAAGCTCGGGAAACTTTAGAAATATTTGCTCCTTTAGCTCATCGTTTGGGCATGAATGCCATCAAATGGGAATTAGAAGATTTATCTTTTGCTGGTCTTTATCCCAAAATGTATGACGAAATTGTGCACCTAGTTGGGCAAAGAGCCCCGCAACGAGATCGTGATATCGCAGAAGTTGTGGAATTTGTTCAAAAAGATTTAAGTGATGCCAAAATAAAAGCTGAATTAAGTGGTAGACCAAAACATTATTACTCGGTTTACCAAAAAATGATTGTGCGTGGCAGAGACTTTAACGAAATTTATGACTTGGTAGGAATAAGAATTTTGGTAGAAGATGTGAGAGATTGTTACGCCACATTAGGCACAATTCATTCCCGCTGGAATCCAGTGCCGGGCAGATTCAAAGATTACATAGCAATGCCAAAATTCAATCTTTATCGTTCACTTCATACCACGGTAATGGGACCAAATGGTCGACCAATTGAATTTCAAATCAGAACCCAAGACATGCATAAGGAAGCTGAATACGGTGTAGCTAGCCATTGGCGATACAAAGAACGTCAAGGAAATGATGCGAAACCAACTGATGACATGGCATGGTTACGTCAACTTGTTGATTGGCAGAAAGAAACAGAAGACCCAGATGAATTTCTTGATTCGTTGCGCTATGACCTAGGTCAGCAAGACGAAATATTTGTTTTCACACCAGCTGGTGATGTGATTGCATTACCCAATAGTGCTACTCCAATTGATTTTGCTTACGCAGTTCACACCGAGGTAGGAAATCATTGTGTGGGAGCAAGGGTGAACGGAAAATTAGTTTCATTAGATTCAACTCTTTCTAGTGGAGACAATATTGAAATTTTTACCACAAAATCTGAGACTGCTGGTCCTTCCCATGACTGGTTAAACTTTGCTGTATCGACAAGAGCTAAAAGTAAAATTAAAGCCTGGTTTACCAAAGAAAGACGTGAAGAACATCTTGAGCAAGGAAAAGATGAGATAGCTAAATTATTAAGAAAACAAAATCTGCCACTTCATCGACTGATGGCAAATCAAGCCCTGGTTGGTGTTGCTCACGAATTAAGAATAAAAGGAATTGATGAACTTTATTCAGCTGTTGGGGAAGGAAAGATTAGTGCCCAAAGTGTGGTGGCAAAACTATTACAACTCCACGGTGGGGAAGAAGGTGCGAGTGAAGATCTTTCAGAAGCAATTGCTCCTACCAGAGTTAGAAGAAGTGGGAATATAACAAATTCCCCAAGTGTGAATGTTAAAGGAATCGATGATGTTTATACCCGACTGAGCAGATGTTGCACACCTGTTCCGGGAGATGAAATATTTGGTTACGTAACCCGAGGTGAAGGAGTATCAGTTCATCGAATTGATTGCACCAACGCAACAGATTTGAAGACTGAACCAGAAAGAATAGTGGAAACTACTTGGCCAGAATCTAGTTCGGGAATCTATTTAGTTAATATTCAAATAGAAGCATTAGATCGAAATGGTTTGCTTTCAGATGTCACAAGAACATTGTCTGAGCATCATGTAAATATTTTGAATGCCTCGGTTTCAACATCCCGAGACAGAATTGCTCTCTCCAGGTTTGCTTTCGAAATGGCTGACCCAAAGCATTTGGGAAGTGTATTAGCGGCAGTAAAAAATATTGCGGGAGTTTACGACGTTTATCGCGTTTAGCGAGTTAATTCAGCTAAAGCTGATTTTGTGGCATCAAGTAACATTTTTTGACTTTCAATTGTGATGGAAAGAGTTTCAGCCTTTTTGTTATCACCTTTAGCCAGTGCTGCTTCTCGTTCTTTTTCAGTCTTGGCAAGTTTTACTTCAAGTAATTGCATTGTTGATTGAGCACGAGCACTTTTTGCTGGATCGGTGCGATTAATTTCATTTTTTTCAGTATTTTTTATTGCTTCTTCCACAGCTTTTAATCTTGATTCAATTTGTTCTTTATCTTTGCGGGGAACATGACCAATTTTGCTCCACTCTTCCTGAATAGGCTTTAAGGCTTGTCGAGCTGATTTCATGTCTGTGATGGGCAGAATCTTTTCAGCTTTTTCAGCCAATAATTTCTTTGCTGCTAAGTTTTTTGTATGTTCTTCATCAAGCACTGATAGGGCAGCAGTACGAGCAGCAAAAAATACATCTTGGGCAACTTTGAAATCTTTCCAAAGTTTTTGTTCTTCTTTGCGATCTAAAATTGGGGCTGCTTTCCACTTAACCATCAAATTTCTAAACTTATTAGCAGTATCAGACCAGTCTTTAGAATCAGCAATAGCTTTTGCTTGAGAAACAATTTCTGCTTTAATTTTATTGGCTTCTTTGCGACCTGATTCAAGAGTAGAAAAATAGTGTCTTCTGGTCTTATCGAAGGCTGATCGGGCAGAACTAAATCTTTTCCACAAAATTTGTTCTTCAGATTTTGTTCCGTGGGGAAGTTTCTTCCATTCTTCAACTATTTCTTTAAATCTTTGGGTGGTAACTTTCCACTGCTTGGAATTGATTAAATTTTCAGCTTCTGCGACAAGTTGGTTTCTTTTTTCCATTGCTTTTTCTTTAGCAATAGCTTTGGCGGCAGAAAATTCTGCTTTTTTCACTGCAGCAATTACTTGGAGTTCTTCAACTTTGGTTGAAAGGATTGATAAATCTCCCACAAAGGTGGGATTTTCCAGATTAGTTTTAACTCTTTCAATGAGTTTAAAAGCAGCTTCTGCGTTACCTTTACCTTCTTTAAGTCTTTGTAAAGTTAAAGATATTTCGTTCTCAATTTCATGAAATTTGCGAACAAAGAAAGTTAAACCATCATTGGGATCTCCAGCGGCCCATTGGCCAACTTGTTTCTCAGATCCATCAGGCATCTTCACTAAGACAGTGCCATCATTTTCAACTCGACCGAAGTCTGTTGAACTAGTACTGGTGGTCATCGGGCTTTGTTACTACTTTCTGCTTCTATTGCTAACTAATTGTAACTTTTGTAGATTCAATCGTGACACTGGTCTTGGGTGCACCATCGGCACCCCCGTCAATCACGCCTGCACTTGCAATTGTCTTCAAAATATCTAAACCACTGGTGACTGTGCCCCAAATTGTGTAATCAGGGCCAAGGGTGGTGTCCTGGTACACCAAAAAGAATTGAGAACCCGATGTTCCTGGACCGGCATTGGCCATAGCAACAGTTCCGGCTGGGTAATTATTTTCTTTAGCTTCAGGAAGATTTTCATCCGGGATATTAAATCCAGGTCCACCCCTACCTGTGCCTGTTGGATCTCCGCATTGCAAAACATAAATTCCCTCAGTTGTTAAACGATGACAAATTGTGCCATCAAAATAATTTGATTGAGCAAGTGATGAAAGAGCGTTAACGGTTTGTGGTGCTAGTGCAGGAATTGTGTCAATCACAACTTCACCTTGATTGGTAGTAAAAGTTATTACCGCTTTATTTGTGGCAGTAATACCAGCTGTTGGTAGTGCAGCAGCAGGAGTTGATTCTGCGGTGACATCTTGGGTTGAGGTTTGTCCACCCAGACCTAGAATTACGGAACCGATAATTATCGCTAAGGCGGTTATTAATGCAATATAAACTGTTGACTTCTTAGTTGCGTTAGAGCGATTTTGGTCAGACATTGTTACCTTTCAAAGCCACTTTTAGGATTTAGGGATTAACTAAAGTCTAGGCTGTACGCAGGTCAGGAATAAATCCGAGTAGAGGATTAATACAGTAAATGTTGATCAAGTCTTTCCCAGCTGGTCCTTGGGCTACTAATTGCTATTTGGTTGCCAATGAAGCCAATGCTGAATGTGTCATCATCGACCCAGGTTTTGAATCCTTAGCAGGAATAAAGCGAATAGCCAAACAGTTTGGACTTCATCCTGTTGCCACCTTGTTAACTCATGGCCATATGGATCATGTTTGGTCTGTGGTCCCACTTTGTCAACATCACAATATTGCCGCCTATTTGCACACTGATGATGAATGGATGATCACCACTCCAGAAAAAGCTTATTCAAAATCAGGTTGGCAAGAAATAGTTAATATGGCCGGTGGTGTCCCTGATTACAGACCTGATGAGCTAAAACTAATTAAAGAAAACCGAAATTTAGATTTAGCAGGAATTAAATTCAAAACTCATCATGCACCAGGCCACACTGAAGGCTCCACAGTTTTTGAAACCGGTGAGCATTTGTTTTCAGGTGATGTTTTATTCAATAGGGGAATCGGGCGAACTGATTTACCGGGCGGAAACGCCAGCGCCATGGATCACACTTTGGCAAATGTAATTCTTAAATTCCCTGATGCAATGAGCGTTTACCCAGGACACGGACCATCAACAACAATCCAAGATGAGCGCACAAGTAACCCTTACCTGCGACACTTGGTTTAGAAATATTTTCCTGAGGAGCAGATAAAAAGTGGCTGGACAGTTTCAAGCGCCTAAAGGAGTTCCAGACTATTTTCCTCCCCGCTCAAATTCTTTTTTAGCTGTTCAAAACGCAATTGGTAATGCAGCAGCTTTAGCTGGTTATGGTTATGTCGAATTACCAATTTTTGAAGATGTAAATCTTTTTGTTAGAGGAATTGGTGAATCAACCGATGTGGTGAGCAAAGAAATGTATGTGTTTGAAGATAGAGGTGGCAGAACTCTTGCCTTAAGACCTGAAGGTACAGCTGGTGTGGCACGTTTAGTTATTGAACATGGATTAGATCGTGGCCAACTTCCAGTAAAACTTTGGTACAAAGGTCCATTCTTTAGAGCAGAACGTCCACAACTAGGAAGATACCGACAATTACAACAAGTTGGTATTGAAGCAATTGGTGCACCAGATCCAGCATTAGATGTTGAAGTCATAAGTGTTGCTGATGATGCATTTAGATCCCTTGGTTTAAGAAATTTTAAACTACTTTTAACCTCTTTGGGATGTGCAACTTGTAGACCAAAATACAGAGAGAAACTATCTGGTTATTTAGCAAAACTTGATTTTGATGATGAAACAAAAACAAGAGCTAACATAAATCCGTTAAGAGTGTTGGATGATAAAAGACCAGAAATACAAAAACAATTAACGAATGCTCCTTTGATTATTAACGAATTATGTGTTGAGTGTTCCAGTTATCACGATGAAGTTGAAGATTTACTTAAAGCAACAGAAATTGCATTTACTCCTGCTCCAAGACTTGTGCGCGGACTTGATTACTACACCCGCACAACTTTTGAATTCGACCATCCAGAACTGGGTGCCCAATCTGGTATTGGTGGTGGCGGAAGATATGACGGGCTTATGGAATCACTTGGTGGTCAAGATTTAAGTGGAATTGGTTTTGGTATTGGCACAGATAGAACTTTGATGGCTTGCGAAGTGGAAAATTTAATAGTGGGTGATACCACTTTGGTAGATGTGTTCATAGTGCCAATTGGCGATAGTGCACACAGGTTAGCTGTTTCGTTATTGCAACAAATTAGAGCAGCAGAGATAAGAGCCGATATGGCTTATGGTGATCGAGGATTAAAAGGTGCGATGAAGGCAGCTGATAAGAGTGGTGCGAAATATGCCGTGGTGATTGGCGAGGATGAAGTAAAAAGTGCCCAGGTGCAAATTAAGAATTTAGGGGAATCTTCACAAGTTCAAGTCGCTCTAGGTGACATGGTTGCGCACTTAATTCAAGTGATACGACAGACTGAGAACTAATAAAAAACTAAGTTTTTTGTTACAAAAAAAGGATGAAATTTAAGTGTTAAGAACACATGTGGCAGATGCGCTTCGACCAATTGATGCTGAAGTAAAAGTGACATTGGCGGGCTGGGTAGGAAACCGTCGCGATCATGGTGGAGTTGCCTTCATTGATTTAAGAGATGCCTCAGGAATAGTGCAAGTAGTAGTTCATGATGAAAAACTTGCCCATGATTTAAAACCAGAAACTTGTGTACAAATAACGGGTCAAGTAAAGCTTCGCCCTGCAGGTAATGAAAATAAGGATTTACCTACTGGAAGTATTGAAGTTTTTGCTAGCGAAGTTAATGTTTTATCTCAATCCCAAGCTCTTCCTTTTCAGATAGATAAAGAAGTAGATGTTAACGAAGAATCTCGATTGAAATATCGCTATCTAGATTTAAGAAGACCAGGTGGTCCAGGAGCTGCGTTAAGAATTCGTAGCAAAGTAAGTCAATATGCTCGAGATGTTTTATTGAATGATGACTTCATAGAAATAGAAACACCAACTTTAACTCGTTCTACCCCTGAGGGTGCCAGAGATTTCCTAGTTCCAGTTCGTTTGCAACCAGGTTCTTGGTATGCACTGCCACAATCACCCCAATTGTTTAAACAATTACTAATGGTAGGTGGGATGGAAAGATATTTCCAAATCGCTCGTTGTTATCGAGACGAAGACTTTAGAGCCGATCGTCAACCAGAATTTACCCAACTTGATATTGAAATGTCTTTTGTTGATCAAGAAGACATCATCAAAGTTGGCGAAAAAGTTATTAAAAAACTGTGGAGTGAAATTCTAGATCACGAAATTGGTGTAATTCCTCGCATCACTTATCACGAAGCGATGAGAAAATATGGTTCAGATAAACCAGATTTAAGATTCGCACTTGAATTAGTAGATTTAACACAATATTTCAAAGCAACACCATTTAGAGTTTTCCAAGCAGATCATGTAGGTGCAGTTGTTATGCCTGGTGGTGCAGATACACCTCGAAAACAATTTGATGCCTGGCAAGAGTGGGCTAAACAACGTGGTGCCAAAGGTTTGGCATACGCAGTATTTTCTGCAGATGGTGAAATAGCTGGCCCGGTTGCCAAAAACTTAAGTGATGAAGAACGAAATGGTTTGATGAATGCAGTTGGAGCAAAAATAGGTGATGCTGTTTTCTTTGCCGCCGGTTCTCGAAGTGAGGCCTTAGGACTTCTTGGTGCGGCACGATCAGAAATTGGGCAACGACTGGGATTAATTAATGAGAAGGAATGGAATTTTGTTTGGGTAGTTGATGCACCGATGTTTGAACAAGTAACCAATGATCAAGGACAACTGGTGTGGACTGCAGTGCACCATCCTTTTACTTCACCAAATGCTGAATCGTTAGCCACATTTGTGAAAGATCCTGGATCAGCACTGGCTTGGGCATATGACTTAGTTTTGAACGGAAATGAAATCGGCGGCGGATCTGTTCGTATTCATAGAGCAGATGTACAAAAAGAAGTATTTAAAATTCTTGGCATCAATGATGAAGAAGCTCAAGATAAATTTGGTTTCCTATTAGAAGCATTTAAGTACGGTCCACCACCACATGCTGGAATTGCATTTGGGTGGGATCGTGTGGTGATGTTATTAACTGGAGCAACCAGCATTAGAGATGTGATTGCGTTTCCCAAAAGTGGTGGCGGACAAGACCCACTCACAGGTGCCCCAACACCAATTACCCCAGCGCAACGAAAAGAAGCTGGCATAGATTTTAAACCTGAAAAATAATCATGGATGATGCGCTGTTTGACGCTGAACCAATTGAAGTCCCTGCAAACAATAAATTTGTAACCGCACCTTTAGCTGCGCGAATGAGACCAAGTTCTTTAGATGAAGTAGTTGGACAAAATCAAGTCACCAGAGCTGATTCACCATTAAGAGTTTTATTAAATCCAGATGATGACAACAAATTAGCTGCCACCTCTTTGATTCTGTGGGGACCACCTGGAAGTGGTAAAACCACTTTGGCTCACGTTATTTCTGTTTCTACCGGTAGATCTTTTGTGGAACTATCTGCAACTTCAAGTGGGGTAAAAGAAGTTAGAGAAGTAATTGACTTAGCGCGCAGAAGATTTGCGCGAGGAGTAGGAACAGTTTTATTTATTGATGAAATTCATAGGTTTTCAAAATCTCAACAGGATTCATTACTGGCCGGAGTAGAAGAAGGTTGGGTTACTTTAGTTGCGGCCACAACTGAAAATCCTTCTGTTTCAATAAATTCAGCACTAATGAGTAGATCACTTGTGCTGCCACTAAATCCACTCAAAGATGAAGATGTTATTGAACTTCTGAAAAAAGCTTTAACCAGCGACAAAGGTTTAAAAAGTAAATACCAGTGTGATGAGAAAGCTTTGGCACATATTGCACGGGCAAGTGGCGGGGACGCTAGACGCGGACTTATCGCTTTAGAAACTGCGGCCGCTGTTGCTGATGCTGAAAAAAGATTAGAAATAAGTTTAGCTGATGCAGAGGTCGCTGTGCAAAGAGCTGCGTTGAGATATGACAAAGCAGGAGATGAGCATTACAACGTAATTAGTGCTTACATAAAAAGTGTCCGAGGCAGTGATGTTGATGCTGCAATTCATTACTTAGCCAGAATGGTTGAATCTGGGGAAGACCCAAAATTTATTGCCCGCAGATTAGTAATTTTGGCAAGTGAAGATATTGGTTTAGCAGATCCCAATGCTTTAACAATGGCAGTTGCTGCCATGCAGGCAGCGCAACTTGTGGGCTGGCCTGAAGCACGAATCGTTTTGGCCGAAGCAACTACTTATTTAGCCCTTGCTCCAAAATCCAACTCTGTTTATAACGCAATCAATGAAGCCCTTGATGATGTCAGAAAAGGCAACGCTGGGTCGGTACCGCAGCATTTAAGAGACGGTTCATTGCCTGCTTCTAGAGACACTGGTGCTGGAAAAGGTTATAAATATGCACATGATTTTGAAGAAGGTGTGGCAAGTCAACAATATTTGCCAGATAACTTGAAGAATAAGACTTATTACAAACCTGGAAGTCGTGGAGCAGAACAACGCTTTGCCGATTTATGGGAGCGTATTCGTCAGGTACTAAGGTCATCTAAGTAGTTAATTAGCAAAGGAAGTTAAAAAAGTGGATTCAGCAGACATTCGTCGCCGATTCCTAGATTTCTTTGAAAAAAATGGTCACACCATTGTTCCTTCAGCTTCTTTGATTGCCAATGATCCAACACTTTTACTTGTTAACGCTGGAATGGTTCCGTTTAAACCATATTTCCTAGGTGAAGCACCTGCACCATATAAAAGAGCTACTTCTGTTCAAAAATGTGTTAGAACATTAGATATTGAAGAAGTTGGTAAAACTACACGTCACGGCTCATTTTTTCAAATGGCTGGAAACTTTTCTTTCGGAGACTATTTCAAAGAAGGCGCCATCACTATGGCGTGGAAATTATTAACTTCAAGTGTTAAAGATGGTGGATACGGTTTTGATCCAGAAAAACTGTGGGTAACAATTTATTTAGATGACGAAGAAGCCTACGACATCTGGCGAAACAAAGTTGGAGTACCAGAAAACAAAATTCAAAGACGAGGCATGGCCGATAATTATTGGTCAATGGGAATTCCAGGCCCATGTGGACCATGTTCAGAGATTTACTTTGATCGTGGACCTGAACACGGCAAAGAAGGCGGACCAATTGCTGATGAGGAACGTTACTTAGAAGTTTGGAATTTAGTTTTCATGCAATACAACCGCGGGGAAGGTGGAACTAAAGATGACTTCCCATTAAATGGTGAACTTCCTGCAAAAAACATTGACACTGGAATGGGTTTGGAAAGAATGGCCGCCATTTTGCAAGGGGTGGACAATATTTATGAAATTGATACCACAAAAATAATTTTGGATAAGGCAACTGCGATTGTTGGTGTTAAATACGGTGCCGAAATTTCAGCTGATATTCGGTTAAGAGTGGTAGCTGATCACACCAGAACTGCTGCATTTTTAATTGGTGATGGAGTTATTCCGGGCAACGAAGGACGCGGATATGTGCTTCGCCGCATGATGAGACGTGTAATCAGAAATATGAGAATTTTAGGTGCCGATAATCCGGTGATGAAGGAATTAATTGAAGCAACCATTAAAGCCATGGGACCACAGTATCCGGAATTAGTTAGTGACAAAAAAAGAATTTTAGAGATAGCAATTGGTGAGGAAACCTCTTTTGCGCAAACGCTTAAAACTGGAACCATGTTGTTTGAAAACACAATTGATGACTTAACTACATCAAAATCAAAAACCTTGTCGGGTGAAAAAGTTTTTGAACTTCATGACACATATGGGTTTCCTTATGACCTAACTTTGGAAATGGCCACAGAAGCCGGTATCTCCATTGATGCTGAAGGATTCAAACGTTTGATGTTGGAACAAAAAAATAGAGCTAAAGCAGATGCTAAAGAAAGAAAACAAGGTTTAGCAGATGTGCAGCAATACAGAGCTTTAGCTGATTTAGCGGGTATAACAAATTTCACAGGTTACTCAGAAACAAGTAGTGAAGTTAATTTGAAAGGTTTGTTAGTAAACGGTGCTGTTGCCAAAAGTGTTAGCCAGGGATCAGAAGTCGAATTTGTGTTGGATCGTTCTCCCTTCTATGCGGAGGGTGGTGGACAATTAGCTGACAGTGGCAAATTGGTTTTAAGTAACGGGTCTGAAATTGAAGTTGATGATGTGCAACAACCTGTGCCTGGTCTTTATGTGCACCGTGGTCGTGTTGCTAAGGGTGAGGCTGTCACTGGATTAAAAGGTGTGGGCCATGTCGATTTGTTAAGAAGAAAAGCAATCTCTAGAGCACATACTGCGACTCACTTAATTCATAAAGCTTTCCGCGAAGCATTAGGAGAAACTGCCACACAATTAGGAAGCGAAAATTCTCCGGGCAGATTACGTTTTGATTTTCCTTCACCAAAACCAGTTCCATTAAGTGTTTTAAATGATGTGGAAGCAAGAGTTAACGAAGTCTTGCTAAACGATCTTGG
>Ga0209550_10001004_pt1 | contig 27353 bp, 26 predicted proteins | sample LauGreSuBDMM15SN_2_FD_187567 | JGI IMG/M metagenome (GOLD analysis project Ga0209550, IMG submission 187567) | Freshwater lake microbial communities from Lake Michigan, USA - Su13.BD.MM15.SN (SPAdes) (version 5) | ecosystem: Environmental > Aquatic > Freshwater > Lake | place: Lake Michigan... | reverse complement strand
AATATTGGAACCTATAGGATATTTTTATATATTTGTGTTGACAATTAATATTTTGGAGAGATGGTCTATTAATTATTAATTATTGTAGACAAAAAAGAAAAAGGAATCTATAGGATATTTTTATATATTATTGTAGACAAAAAAGAAAAAGGAATCTATAGAGTATTTTTATATATTTGCGTTGACAATTAATAATTCGGGGAAATGAATAGTATTTTTATATATTTGTGTTGACACGCCTATATTTGTGTAAATCGGATACTTTACAAATATATACGAAATAAATACCAATAGATATTGGTATTTATTGAACGAATAATGTTGGTTTACATTTAGTTAAATTTATTTATATATAGTTATAATATTAATGACAACAACTGAAAATCAAATTAATATTTCATCTGAAAATATATTCGGTAAGTGCGATTTAAAATGTGCGTATTCCTTTAAATACACACCAAGCAGTTGTTCTGCTACAAATAATAACACGATGATAATTTTATCGTATGATAAGTCAAGCACACCCCCAGTAACTTATAATAATAATAAATACGAAGTATCTCAAATCCAAATCTGTGCCCCCTCCTTTCATTTATTTAACGGAACAACAACCGAATCTGAAATTATGATATATCACACGCCTATATTAGGAGGTAAAGAGTTGATTGTGTGTGTTCCGATTATTCAGAGCACGAGTTCATCCGCATCGAGTATATTATTAACCGACATTATAACAGCAGTTTCTAGAGGTGCTCCTAAAAACGGTGATTCTGTAAATATAACTTTAACAGATTATACATTACAAAATATCGTTCCTAAAAAACCGTTTTATACGTATTCAACCGATAGTAATGATTATATTGTGTTTGATAGAGAATTCTCGATTGGATTATCAACCGATATTTTAACTATTTTAAATTCGGTTATAAAACCGAATGAAAATATCGCAACAGGAACCAATATTTTTTTTAATTCGATTGGTCCAAATTTATTTAATGGTTCAGATAATGATATTTATATATCTTGTAAACCAACCGGAAACTCAGAAGAAAACATAGACGTTACAAACACCAAACAACCGATTACAAACGATATTTATAAGAATTTTAATTTCCCGGGTTTTTTAATATTTGGACTTGTCTTTATAGTTACATTAATTCTTATAAACTATTTATTAAACTATATGGGAAAACTTAAAAAGTAGATGTTAACGGAGTTGCGTCGTGTAAGTTTTCTAACATTGGTTTATATGATGCGGCAAATAAAGTGGATTCGGTTCTTACGATTGGCGCCATTCGGTTAACAACTTCTTGTTCTAAAGTATATGGAAATTGATTAAATGCTGTAAATTGCGATGATTTTTTTTCTTCTGTTGGTGCGTATTTTTTTAAGGCATCAATACCAGTATAAACATCTGAGCGTCTAATTAAATCAAACGCTACAAATAAAGAAATAATACCTAAAATAGGATTACAATAGATAAATAAGGAAATCGCAATTAAAATAACCCCGATTTTACCGATTGGGGTGCTGATTAGTTTGGATACTTCGTAAGGTAATTTATACCCCATAATTAAATAAATTATAAAAAGTATAGTTAACGATAATTCACCAAAGTTATCTTTTTGAAACAAATTCTTAAAATTATCCATATATCATAGTGTTATATTTTATTCTTTTCATAAAGAATAAAAATGAAATGTAAATAACATAAACAATTAAACCTAAACTAAGTAAATGTCTACTAAAACAATACATACCAGTTTAGGTTCAAAAGGTTATACACTATTAAAGTGTGAGTTAACTCCAGAGCAACAACATGCTATAAAAACGGAATTAACCGTAAAACCCCAAACTCACGGATTTAATAATGTCAACCAACCGACGTTTCCAGTATATAGAGAATCCATAAATAAAATATATGTTCCTCATTATTACGGTATTTCTCAATTTGGGGTTCCTCTAACCTATAAAATAAGTGAAGGTCGCGACATAGATTTAAAATTTAATGGTACATTAAGAGATTATCAAGAACCAGTCGTATGCAAATTCATAAATTATGTAAAACAACATAATGTTGGCGGAGGTTTATTGGAATTGCCTTGTGCGTGGGGAAAAACGTCCGCATCTTTATATATTCTGGGACAACTTAAAAAGAAAACATTAGTCATTGTCCACAAAGAGTTTTTAATGAATCAATGGATTGAACGAATCCACCAGTTTTTGCCAGACGCAACTATTGGTAAAATTCAGGGTCAAATAATTGATGTTGAAAATAAAGACATTGTTTTGTGTATGATTCAAAGTTTAGTATCTAAAGAATACCCATCACAATTATTTGAAAGTTTTGGGTTTACGATTATTGACGAGGTTCATCACATATCAAGTCAAACATTCTCGAATTCTCTTTTTAAGGTCGTAACTAAATATATGTTGGGGTTATCCGCAACAATGGAAAGAAAGGATGGAACCACCAAAATATTTAAAATGTTTTTAGGTGACGTGGTTCATAAAGTGGACGTGAAAAACGAACACGATGTCGAAGTTAGAAGTATTGTTTATAAAACAAACGATGATGATTTTAACGATACTATTTTAGATTATAAGGGTAATCCCCAGATAAGTTCTATGATTAGTAAATTGTGTCAATACAATTATAGGACAGAATTTATAATTAAAGTATTAATTGATTTTATAAAGGTTGAGTGTGTCGACACCGAAGTTATTGAAGAACATAAAACAAAAATGAATTTGGAAACACCTTCATGCGAACTGTGTAACAAAAACGACAATTATTTAATTAAAAATACATGTTGTGGAAAAGTTAAATATTGTTTGCCTTGTGTTGAGAAATTAATAAATTCGGTTGACGAAAAAAGACCCAAATGTTTGTATTGTAAAAAAGTATTAAAATATGCCCAAAATTATATTGATAATCCGTATGTTAAACCCAAAGAAACACTACAAACAATTATATTATCCCACAATTTGAATATTTTGGAATATATGTATAAAAAGATAGTGTGTAAAAACATTGCTTCCGTCGGTTATTATGTTGGAGGTATGAAAGAAATCGACCTTAAAAATACAGAAACAAAACAAATTATTTTGGCGAGTTATGCTATGGCAAGTGAAGGTTTAGATATTCCGTCCTTAAATGCCGAGTTTTTAATTACTCCCAAAACAGATATCGTCCAAACAGTCGGAAGAATCTTAAGAAGTAAACATTTAATTACAAAACCAGTTATATATGATTTTGTAGATAATCACGGGGTGTTTCAAAGACAATGGTTAAAAAGAAAAGCATTTTATAAAAAACAAAATTATAAAATAGTTAAAACAACCAGCGTTGAATACACATCGGATTATAAAAAATGGAAATTAGAAACAACAAATAAGTTTTCGAAAAAGGCAGAAGAAGAAGAAGAAGAAGAAGAAGAAAATGATGGGTTAAAAGGAGCGTGTTTTATATCGTTGAAACGGTAAGTTACCACCATCCACGTGAAGCAAACCCTTTATTTGTAAAATGGTTATAGTTATCTACACAGTTTCCAGTATTTAAACTGATTGGAGGAGGATTTGCGAGTGATGAGTTATTTGAAGATAAAACTCCTCCAAGTGAATAATTGGGTGTTAAAGGCATATTATTTTGATATTGTGCGTATCCACCTCGTTGTTTTCTTGAACGTGTTTGTTTTTTTGCTGTTCTGTTTTTTTTACCTCGAGTATATTTAGCGCGAAGTTTATTTCTCATAGTTTTGATTTTTTTTTTGTTGTGTCTCATATATCTTTTAGTGATATTTTTAATTTTTCGTTTAATTCGTTTAGCGCCGCCTTTAGTTACACAAATACCGGGAACAACTCCTAAAGCAGCGTCAACGTTTACTTTAGAACCTGCTAAACCAGGTAAACCTGGGATTTCATTGCTTCCAAAATTTCCCGCATATGTTGAACTATCTACATTTACATAATTTCCGTTTATATTGCCGTTTGGTGTAATATTACCATAACCTAGGAAAGACATATATATTTAGTATTTATTATTTTTTTCGATTTCGTATATTTCTGTAGAGGTGATTATTTTGGTTCCAACAGCACTTACTTTTACAGGTTCCCATTTCTTGAATTTATTATTATAAACGCATGTCATATTGTATGATTTGTCTAAAAACACAAACTTATCAACCTTTTCGTTTTCGAATTCGTCTTCGTCGTCGCTTTCTTCTAATAAATCCAAATTATTATTTTCTTTAATGGTTCTAAATAAATTATTCATCATAATACTTATTTTATAATTTGGTATATATGCGACTCCATAATAATTGTCTGAGTTTCCATTATTAAATGTATATAAATGATATATATCGTTTTGTATATCTGGTTTAATTTTAAAAACGATTTCGTTATTTATTTTAGGGTTCGATTGTGGATGCGGATACTCTTTTTTGATATATTTAAGATTTGCAATTAATCGGGCGCGTCTAAATTGAATAAAATTCGTTGGATACGGCAATAGTTGTATTTGTTTAATTAATTCGTAATAATTCGTATTTATTATAGGTAATCCAAATACAAGAAATGATTTGTTATATGATACTTGACTTATGTCACAACTAAATATTTGTTTTAATATACTAAATTTATTAATCCATTTATTGTTTGCTATATTATTTCCTTTGTAATAAAATATATCTTCAATATTAAAAAACCGATTATTATCGTAATTAAATATCGTTCCGTAAAATATCGTTCCATAGCACAATTCTTTATTATAACACGCATTTGTAATTTTTATATTTAATATTTGTTTTTGGTCGTTTAGTTCGATAATAAAACACGCCTCTTTATTCATATAGTAAGAAAACCACGCGAAATATTTTTTACCTACTGGTATAGATAGAGCATAATCAAACTCGTAAACTTTTTTATGAGTAATATTTTCATAAGAAAGTTTTATATTTGGAAAATCCTTTAGAATCGTTTGTTTGTCAGTTTCACCAAGCATATTCGACATATTAAATTATTAATTTTTATCTTTATGTCTTTATGTCTATTTATAAATATTTAATAGACCGAATAATTCGAGTTATAACTATTGCCGTTTTCAGATAAAATTTCGGGTTCTTTTAATTGTTTTTTTAAAAAGTGTTTGAGTTCGTTTTTCATTTCATCTTTAGGTAATAATTCAGAATGTAAACTATTAATATCGGTTCCATCCGAAAAACTGGGAGTTTTATTTGCGATTATATTATATATATTTTCGTATTTTTTGGTGGGGCAATTTACTAAATCCTTAATTTTTGGAACTGTTAATGTTGTTTTAAAGAAGTTTATTAAGTAATGAACTAAAAAAATCAATATAATTGATAAAATTGATGTTTGGAAGACCCATAATAACATATTATATTATGCGTTTAGTTTAAGAGAGATAAAAACACGCATAAATTTTCTTTAATTTCCGTTAAATTCGACGAACTAATAAAATAAAAATCTCTCGGTTCAAAACCATCATACCTACCATTATTTCCGGGTTGGTTATAGGTTCCTTCAATAACTAAAGATACGTTTGATTTTTGATACATTTTATAAGTAAAGGTTGTTAATTTTATTGCTATATGGTCTTGCGGAATTTGAAACACTGGTTCCTTTTCAATAACGGATTCATCAATTAATAATGTATGTTTATTATTTGAACCGCTAAAATTTACACCATAATTTTCAATTTTGTAGACATCTTTATCTGTAATTTTCAATTTAAATATTTGGGTATTATCAACCATAAATATTCCTTCATTAGAATATATATCGATATGTGTTGTTTCAGTATATAAATACTTATCTAAACTGGCAATATTATTTAAATTATAATGTTGGATATATATTTTCATTAATAAACTATATATTATTCAGAATAAACCATTTAAACCTATTTATAATTTTATTAAGTATATTAACTTATGATTAAGGGACAATCTATTTCTGTTATTATTGTTAAAAAAGATGGTTCTCTCCAAAATTTAACTATTAAAGATTATAAGGAAGAAGAATTATTTAAAAAATGCGGTTTTAAAAAAGCGGACGGTTTTAAAAAGCATACTGAGTGGAAAGTTAAACATGATGGAATCGACTATGGCATTATAATGTATGGTAAAGATAAGGGTCGGGCAAATAATGAAAATAAATACGAATTCCCTCCACCAATAGATACCACTTTATTTTTTGGGTCTTGTTGTCTGGTTGCTGTTAAAATGGATGTAACACCAGTAAACCTTACATTACCACATTGGAAAATTATGTATGAAAAATTATTTGGAGGATTTGAAGATTTAACTCGTAATGATACAACAGATGATGAGGATGAAATGAAACATATCCCGAAAGAGAAACAAACTAAATCTGGATATTTGAAAGATGAGTTCGTCGTTGATGATACGAGTGACTCCGAAGAAAGTGATGAAACCTTAAGTGAAACCGAATTATCTGATGGTCAGGCAGATGTTATAGACAACACGTCAGAACAATATATAATTGAAGATATTGGGTCAGAATTAAGCGAGGAATCGTATGATACGGAATAAGGGGCGTGACCGGGTAGTTTAAATAAAAATTGATTTTAATTTAAATAGATATTAAATAATAAACTAAAGATAATATGTGTTCTAAAATCGAAGACCCCGAATTATTCCGTTCCAATTTTAAAAATAAAATTAATTTATTGTTTGATAATCCGGCATATTCATCAAATCTAGAAAAAGGGATTTTTAATTATGCGTTAAAAGAATCAAATAATAAAAAGGTGATAAAAAAATGGGATAACCCATATTTTATTCAAATTTATTTAAATCGGATGAGGACAGTTATGTTTAATTTAAAAAAAAATCCGCATTTAATAGACCAAGTGAAAAATTCTGAAATAAAATCATACGAAATTGCGTTTATGACGCATTACGAAATGTGTCCTGATAAATGGTCGAAAATGCTTCATATTAAATCCGAAAGAGATAAGGGTAAATTTAATATAAATATTGAAGCATCAACCGATACTTTTACTTGTAGAAAATGTAGGGGAAATAAAACGACGTATTATCAACTACAAATAAAGTCAAGTGATGAACCCATGACTACATTTATAAATTGTATTACTTGTGGAAATAGATGGAAAATCGCATAAATCAAAATTTAGTAATTATTACACCTTTAGACATTTAAAAAAATCTAGTGTTTATTGTTTACGACCGTGTAAAAAATATAAATCAAAAATTTATATTTTTTAACTATTGCTTACTTATTTATGTGTAACTAACTAACTAACTTAACAAACAACCTAACTATCTAAAACGAAATATTTTCTAAATCCTTAACATTCCAATATTCACTTCCTCCTCCTGGAATTGGTCTACGAATAATGAATGGTATTTTTTTTTGTAGTAATTCCAACTCCGCAATAATATATCCATCGATAACATTATCCGGAATTTTTATAAGTGCCTTTGCGCCATAATTTATTTGTTTCGCGCGTTGTCCTAATATTCTAGCTTTTTCGTATTTTGTCAAAAATGGTATTGTTCTATGTAATTCATCTATAATTATATTATTTTTATCTCTAACTACTCGTGATAAAATCGAAATTTCATCATAATTATGGTTTAAACATTCGGGATGACAATCCACAATATAATTTTTATTCATATCACTATTAAATTTTTGTAAATAGGTCGCATCTTCATCATCATCCTCATCATCATCTTCTTCGTCATTATTTTCATCATCTGAATTAGCAATTTTAGCACCTCCCTCACTAGTAGTGTAAGTATCAAAATCTACATTTTCATCATCATGGTCTTCATCTTCATTATCCGAATCAGAATCTTCATCCTCTTCTATTTGTTTAATTCCTCCGATGATTCCATTACCTATAATATCTTTAATATTGTGCTCTTCGCTTTCATAACTTTCCTCACTATCATACCCACTAGAAATTGAATTGTTTTCATCGTCAGAATAATCGTCCATTTGTATTTATTATATTAACTAAAGATACTTTTAAATAACTAAATCAATTTTATTTTATATTTATATTTATATTTGTTTTTTTTTTATTTTTATTTTTCTATTTATGTTACTTATTCACAGTTATTCACAGTTATTCACAGTTATTCGCACTTATTCACTAATTTTCCAAACATTATCGCATGTAGAACATATATAAATATATTTCATATTTGCGTTATCATATCTTATGTATAGTATTTCTCTTGGTTCATGTTTTGTATTTGTAGAACATTCTATGTTTGGACATAAAATATTATTAATGCGTGGTAATGTTGGGTCTAATTTGGTATATTTGTTGATGATATGATTAAACGACTGTTCAGTTTTTTTTAGGTATGTTTTAGATACGCAAATACTGTCAACGCCCAAATTACTATCTTCATTACCGCAATTTCTACAATAATAAACCAAGTTGTTGTTATCCTCAACATTAATTCTGATATAGTACATATTTTGACAGTTAGAACAGAAATGCATCTTTATTTATACTATACTTTTACATTATTTATTTAATTCAATTTTATTATAAAATAAATTATCTATACCCTTTTTATTAATAAATAAAAATGAAATAAAAACCTAGTATTATTATATATTATATTAACATAGTAATAAATGACAACAACATCACAGTATAAAGATTTAAATGAATTTTTAGCAAAGCATAACGCTAAAAATGAAAGACCAAATACCGGTGTTTCGGCAACTCACACAAGAATAGGAGATAAGGACCTAAATGTGTATGGTGGTTCATATATTATTCCAAAAGAAAATTTACCCGTATTTCACTCTTTATATTATGATAGTATTTTTAAATATAAAAAAATGGAATATCTTACAGAAAAACAACTAGACGCAAACTGTCAAATATTGGTAGATTTTGATTTTAGGTATAATTATGATGTAGATACCAGACAACACAATAAAGAGCATATCCAAGATATGGTATTATTATATTTAGAAGAACTGAAAAAATTCTTTAAATTTGAAGAAAATAAACCGTTTGAAATATTTATTATGGAAAAAGATGACGTTAATAGATTAGAAGATAAATCTTTAACAAAGGACGGAATACATATGATTATTGGAATACAAATGGACCATATTATGCAACTGATGCTTCGAGAAAATATACTCGAAGAACTCCCTCAAGCGTGGGATTTACCCTTAATAAATAGTTGGGACTCGGTGTTAGATGAAGGCATTAGCAAGGGAACCACTAACTGGCAGTTATTTGGTTCCAGAAAACCAGGAAATCAAGCATATAAATTAACACAATATTTTACAATATCGTATGATAATACCGATGGGGAATTTATGATGGATGAAAAAAGAGATTCGGATTTTAATCTTCAGCAAAATTTTATTAAATTGTCCGCACAAAACGACGCTACTCCCAGTTTTGAAATAAACCCTAAAATAATTGACGCATACAATAAAAGGTTAGAAACATCATCGCACAGATTTAAAAAAGTTAATACTAGAACACGTATTAACCGTTTATGTGATGATGACGATTCAATAGGTTCAATATCTATATCAGAAATAACCAATTTTGAAATGTTACAAAAAGCAGTTGACAATTTCCTCAATGGATTAAACGCATCAGAGTTTGAATTGAAAGAAACACACGCATATACACAAACACTTCCTGCGAAATATTACGAGGAAGGGTCTCATTCTCTTAATAGGTCTGTAGCATTTGCGTTAAAACATACTGATGAAAGACTATTCTTATCGTGGATTATGTTAAGAAGCAAAGCATCAGATTTTGATTATAATACAATTCCAGAATTATATTCAACATGGAATAAGCATTTTAACAAAAAGGCGTCAGATGGGTTTACCAAAAGGTCAATTATGTATTGGTCCAAACAAGACGCCTTTGAAGAATACTCAAAGGTCAAAAAGGATACAATCAGCACTTATATGGATGAAACGTTATTTTCACAAACAGATTTTGATTTAGCAATGGTATTACATCATATGTTTAAAGATAAATATGTATGTAGTAGCATTTCACATAAAACGTGGTATTCATTCAAAAATCATAAATGGGAAACCGACCAAGGGTTAACTTTAAGACTTGCCATATCTAAAGATATGTTTTTCGAATACCAACGTAAAGCAGATAATTTTACAGAACAAATGCAGAATTGTGAAGCAAACGGTGATATTTACGAATTACTAAAAAAAAAGTGTAAATGTATTACAGATATTTGTGTAAAATTAAAACGGACGAACGATAAAAATAATATTATGCGTGAAGCAATGGAACTATTTTACGACAAAGAATTCATAAAACAAGTTGACGCAAATAAACATTTATTATGTTTTAAAAATGGTATAATTGATTTTAAAACAAAAGAGTTTAGAATAGGATACCCACAAGATTACATTACCAAATGCACCGGTATTGATTATGTTGTATACGACGAGACAACACACAATACAACCATAACCGAAATAGTTTCATTTATGGAAAAATTATTTCCGGACAACTCGTTAAATAAATATATGTGGGACCATTTAGCATCTTGTTTAATTGGAACAAACCTAAATCAAACATTTAATATTTATCGCGGAAGTGGTAGTAATGGTAAATCGATTTTAACTGATTTAATGTCTCAATCATTAGGAGATTATAAAGGAACCGTTCCAATAACACTTGTCACCGAAAAAAGAAACGGAATTGGTGGAACATCTTCTGAAGTAATACAATTAAAAGGTATACGATATGCGGTTATGCAGGAACCTTCAAAAGATTCTAAAATTAATGAAGGTATCATGAAGGAACTTACCGGTGGAGATCCGGTTCAAGGAAGAGCATTATATTGTGAAAGTGAAACATTCGAACCTCAGTTTAAATTGGTTGTATGTACCAATTCATTATTCGAAATTAATAGCACGGATGATGGAACCTGGAGAAGAATCCGAATTTGTGATTTCGTATCTAAATTTATCGATGAAAACGAACCACATACAGATGATACACCTTTTGTTTTTGAAAAGGATAAAACATTAAAGGACCGTCTTCCAATATTAGCACCTATATTTATGTCAATATTAGTAAAAAAAGCGTTCGAAACCAATGGAGTTGTTGAAGACTGTGATATTGTAAAGGATGCTTCTAATAAATATAGACAAGGACAAGACCATATTACAGGTTTCATAAGTGATAAAATTACAAAGACAAATAATAGTGAAGATATTATTAAAAAATCCGACTTGTTATTACAATTTAAACAATGGTTTGAAACCGAACAAGGAAACCGAAAACAACCCAAAGGAAGCGAACTTTATGAAATTATGGATAAAAAATTCGGGAAATGTAAAAAGAACGGATTTTGGCAAGGAGTTAAATTGTTATACAATACACAAGAAGAGAACGACTCAGATTTAGTATCTGATTTACAAAATTGTCATCTATAAATTGTTATATATATTTTTAGGTAGTAAGGTGATTAATTTATGATAGAACAATAATATTAAATGAATCATTGGAATAGCACAAATTGGATATAAAATTACACATAATACTATTATAGTTCTTTTTAATCTCGATAACCCTATATTTAAATAAAGCAACCAAAATAAAAAAAACGAAACAACAAAGTATATAAATAATAAAAATTTATAATAATAATTTAAAGATTCAATACCTTGGTTTTCGTAATAAGTTTTACGGTCATTAGTTAATGTATCGGCAGTTTTATTTTTATATTTTGTTTCTAGTTTTTTATTATCTTTTAAATAATACTCGTATAATTCCAAAACATACGCATAATTTACAGAGATTCCCTTGTATAATTGTAAATTTGAATTTGCTTTATTTAAATTATCTTTAAATTTGGCGGTGATTTCTTTATTTATAATACTTAATTTTTGTTCTAAATTTTGATTAATATAATTATTATATCCTATAGGTCCTTCTGAATACATATAATATTTTTTGGCGGTTTCATCCACCATTTGGGGAGCATTAATCATAGTTGTTTTAGCATCTAAATAGTTTTGGTATAATTTGCTTTTCTCTTTATTTTGTTGACATTCAGGACCACACATAATACTATTGGACGCTTCTTGAAGAAGTTTATTAAAATCAGTTATGGTTGATTGTTGTGATGAAGTCATATTATATATTATAGTATTATTTATTTATTTATTGTAATTACCTGTTATAATGTAACATCCGGTTTTTTATATTCAATCGTATGTTTTGTAAAAATATCATTTACAAAACTTTCAGTAGCATCTGTTGTGTTCGGAATACACTTGTTTTGACTGGAATCATAGGTACTTCCAGTATAACAACACGATTGACCTATACATGTTACATATGGGGTTCCCCACGGGTCTGATGTGGCAGGAACTTCACTCATATTTGCCGGCGCAGATTCTGGTTTAAAATACCAATTATATTCTTGGTAATTCATATTATCTCTAAGCAATATTGAATAAAACGATGTCCCTATTTTAAATACTCCATAAACACCGAGAATTATTAATAAACAAATATATAATAGTTTAGGTATAATATTTTTTGTAAATAATAATGAGATTACCATGAATACAAAAACAACAAATAATATGGTTTTCAATACGTTAGTTTGTTCGGCATATTTCTCTCCAAAATAATTATTAATTTCTACAATTCGTATTTTATTATTTTTTTCTCTTTCAATTAATGATAATCTCTTTTTTGCTTCATTTAATTCAGACTCTACTATTTTTATTGCCGTCGTCTGTTGACCTAATGTATGGATTGAATCTGATAACTCCGAATTATAAAATGTATTTAAATTAGTCAGAGACTTATATAAATTTACACGCATTTGTGATATATCATTTATTTTATTTACTATTTGGGTTAATTCATCCGTGGTTAGTTGTTTTTGTATGTTTTTCGTTTCTAAACTGTTAAACATATCTTTTTCGATTTTTTGTAAATTCTGAATATCTGTTAATGTTTTTGAATTTACTTCTTGTAAGTCTTTCGATGAGTTTGACATTATATAATTATAATAATATAATAATTATATAATTTATATACAGAAATACAAAATCATAAATAAACGGTTAACATACCAAAAGTAAATTATGTTGGCATATGTTGTATCTCTAAATATGATTTCATCCGGTTCTTTCCATATAAAGTAACTTATAGGTCACGATAAATTTTTATCATAATTAGTAGAAGTATTACGAATATAAAACACCACATAATAAATGTATTTATAGATGACGATTTCGCAATATTACTATCTTCTACTATATTCGTATAATTCGGCATATTTTCGTGTAAATTTTTAATTTTAGATTTTGTATCGTCATATTGATTAGCAAATAAATTAATGAATTTAGTTTGTATATTTGATGTTTTGTCTACATTTACTAATGAATGTGCTGAATTGTTATTACCTGTATTTAATTGTGCCGATAACAAAGATAGTTGACTATTCAATTGTTCTAACTGCTGTTTATCAACAGGGTTAATTTGTTTTGTTAATGTCGAGACAACATCACTTGAAAATAATTGTTTACCACTCGCATAATTATCTAATTGAACGGTATCAACATTTGTTTGTGTAAACCCTTCAGAAACAGTTTTATTCTTAATATACAATTCAGAAAAGGATGAATTCGGTAATTTGGTAGGATTTAATAAATATATGGTGTTATCTTTTTGAAGACACGTTTTTATATCCGTATTATATTCAACACCATAACATTTCGCGTTTAAATTACACGATTGTTTACATTGTTCAAGGTCCACATCTGACGTTTGTCCTCCACTAATATTTTTATCCTGACTATCATATGCGTTTACTTTACTATATGTATTCGTAGATGTAACGCTACTTTCTGGATATAAATACGATTTAGAGTTTTGGTCTACATACGCAACATCATATAATTTATTGCGTACTCCAACCTCATTTAATTCATAAATTGCGTTTGCTCCAGGACCACCACCCATAAATCCATTACTTAACTGTTTACAGTTTGAGGTTTGTTGTGATGTATATAATACTAAATTTCCATCACTTTGCATCATTAAATAAATACTACCATCATTTGAACCAATAAAATCTCCACTTGCTAAACTTGTTGTGCTATTTATATAATTTTTACCAAATTTTCCATTTGATGCTTTAAAATTTGGGTTGGGTTTTTGTTGTTTTCCATTAGTGCCAGAACACCATATGTATCCTTGACTATCTTGAGGTCCAGAACCTTTATAAATACACATATTTCCATCATCTTGTAATATTAAAAAATATGGAACTGTTGGTTCTACATTATTATAAACGGCGTTTGACCAACCACCACCAACCCAAGTTCCGTCCTTTAACTGAGAACAATTTGTTGCTAATCCGTATTGTTTTGCTTTATTTAAATCTGAACCAGACCAACACTCCGCTGTTTGGTTTCCTTGAACGTATTGTAACCCAAAATACTGATGATTTTTACTTGTAGTTATTGACGAACACGTATCATATGTTTTACCATTACCATTCGGATTAGGCAATGCTCTATTTCCTGTATCTTTATAACACCCAATATAATTAAACGGTTTATTTACATTATTTTTATTTACTGCTGGCGCTGGTGTGCTAAATATAGATATTCCGCCAGAATTTAAAACAGATAATCCGCCTTGTATCGTTAATGTTGCTGTATTTGCGGAATTTGTGGGGGTATTCGATGACCATAATTGAATACCGCCTGTTATAACATATGCCGGACCGTTTTTACTTGGTCCCACAATATCATTACTAACAGCACAATATCCGGTTCCTTTACTGGAGTTTACATTCTGTAAGGCAAAATAGTTATAACCTCCATCAATCGCAGTGTTTTTACAAGTTTCGTAATTATACCCTCCTTCTGGAACGTTTGACGTAGTTAATGTAATACTAATATGCTGAACTGCTGAAGACCTATCCGTAGAAGATGTTTTTCCTTTAAACGTTATAGTATTATTTCCAGTGGTACCTACATTAAAAGGGATATTATACTTTATCCATGAATTTATTGGTGGGTTTACAGTTGAAATAGTTATATCATTTAGTTGTAGGTCAATCGGATTACTTTGTCCGGAATTATCACAGCAGTTTCTTCCACACGCATAAAAAACTAAATTATATGCTCCTGAAGTTAATTTAATACTCTGGGAAATTGAATTTAGTTTCTGCAAACTTACACATTGTGTCCCAAAAGGGTATGGCATTGGATATCCCCAAGCAGATGAATTATTTAGTAATATAGCATTAAAACCCCACCCTGGAACTGATGAGGAACTATTTATAGGTTGATACGTGTTATTTGAGATTGTTGGTTGTGAAAAATCGCCATTAATAATTTCAGGTATTGACGGAATAGACGGAACCGATCCACCAATAAAAGTCATTAATGGTGTGGTAGTATCATCCTGAAAACACCCTTTATAGGTTGCGCCAGTATTCTTAACCATCGTGTTCGCATATACGTTGGTTCCTTCATTTCCGCAACTTTGATTCATCGTCATAGGTGTTCCAACAATTAATGGTGGGACTGTCGGTATTGATGTTCCTTCAACCGTATAGTTAGATGACCAAGGAATGTCTACATTAATAATATCAGAATTGGAAGGACATCCGTTATTGCCTAAAACACTATTATATATTTCAGTTGATGGAAACCATTTTGCGACCCCTCTGTTTGTAACATAAAACGCGTTTGTATTACCGGTAGTATTAAACACTATGATTTTATTTAAATATGGATTACTTTGGGAGGTTCTAGAGATATAATTTCTGGCTTGTAATAAAATGTTATCCTTAACCTTATTATAATTTTCTAAAGTTGATGAATACGTATTTTTTAATTCGGTATTTATATTGGTTTGTGTTATATTATTACGGTTTTTAAGTAAATGGTTATTTTCGAACCCTTCGGAAGAATATTTTTTAATTGAAGCATCTTTATATTTTTTTCCTTGTTGTAATGTAATTGTAGAATTACCTGATATGTTCATTTAATATAATTAAATATTATTATTATTATAATATTTAATTTGTAGTTATTTTTTCATATAATTGTAGACAACTATTAGAATACATAGGAATACTAGTATAATTATTACGGTATATATTAAATAATAATGATTAATTATTATTTGTGAGTTATTATTTAATTCATCGATATTTTCAGTTTCACGAATTAATTTGTTGACATGATTTGTTTCTTTAATTAAATCATTATAATTTTGTTTTAATTGTGTATCTAAGTTATTGCGTGTATCGATTTGCGTTGTATAGTCTTCTGTTGAAGATTGAATTAAAGTTATAATTTGGGTATTAATATCCAATAATTTCGCATTTAATTTTTTTAAAATATTAGAAGATTGAATTATGTCTGGTATAATGGCGTTATCTGTATTTAATCCAGGAAAAACATCTCCATCACCAGAACGTAACCAGCACGTATTACTTGTTGAGTTAAATGTCGCGCCAGAACAATTAGGCATTGTAGAACAAGATGCTTTACAAACATTTATATCGTTAGTTGAAAATTGTTTTATTCCAGAACTTCCCCAAAAAGTTCGACCATTTAAAATATTATTGAATGTTTTATTTGTTTGGTATTTTGTTAAATCTGCCGTGTAATTTTGATATGCTTGTTGATATTGTATTAAGGTGTTGTTATATTCCGTTTCAAGTAATGAAATTTTTAAAATTACGGAATTAGTAGTATTTACACTAGTCATTTATATATATACATAATACATAAATAATCCAAAAGATGTAAAAGTTAATGAAACAAAAATTAAAATTTTAAAATTGATAGTTTCTAAAATAATTTGGTTTTGGGTTTCAAGTTCTTTTTTTTTATCAAATAAGTAGTTTCCGTGTTTAATTGTAAATATAGGCGGAGAATGAATTCTTATGTTGACACGTCGTCTATTTATTAGTTTATTGTATTTCGACAAATAAGAAAACATTTATATAAAGACCAAATATATTTAACTTTTATATTTATAAAATAAAAACAAAATTATAAGTATTCCAAATACTATTGAAATATTAAAGTAATATGTATTATTATACAATTCTTTATAATTATCAATCAATATACCTGAACTGGTTCTTTTGTTATTTATGATCCCAACATTATTTTTTAATTCGATGTTTTTCGTTTTCTCCTTTTGAATTTCAATATTTATTTGTTGTATTTTTATATTAATATCATCAACCGTTTGTTGTAAATTCGTATTTATTGTAAATAATTTTGAATTTATAGATTCAATATTGTCTTTAATATTTGAGAACATTTGCTGATACTCATCCACCTCCGGATTTTTGTTAAAAAAAATATAATATTTTTTAAAATCATCTAAAATTGAGTAAAATTTACCGTTTAACACATTCAAATCTTCTTTATATTTATCTGCGTTTGCTATTTGGTTCTTTAAATCATCTAATAATTTATTTTCGTGTATTTCCATTTATATATCAAAATATTATTTCTATAATATTACACACATACCCGATAATAATAACTTTTTATTGCCGTTTTACTAGGTCGAATAATTTCACACACTTGACCTGGTCGAATTCCTATTACTTGAGCTACTGGGTCAAATCTAGATATTTCCGGTAAATCTGTTAATTTAGTTATATTATATTTTTTTTGAATAACTAGCAATTCATTTAATGGTAAAACCCGATGTGGTGGAACAAGTTGATGTTCTAAAATATTAAATTGTAACCTTTTAATATTTATAATAGTAACAAATATGTTATCCCTTTCCCATATGTGTTTCACTTCATTCGTGAGTGTTTCATTCATATCTTCCTTTATAATAATAATTAACGTGTCGTTTTTAGTTAACGTTTCTTCTAAATTAAAGAGGTCGTCAATTATTTCTTGTAATTCCGCGGACCTTAATGTAGGTTTTTCTAAAATATAATGTATATATACTTTGGTTTTTTCGACGGAATCTGTGTTTTTTTCTAAACTGATATCCAGTTGTTTATTTTGATACATTGAATTTACTTCATTTATACTAAAATTTGCGTATTCATTTACATTATAATTTTGTTTCTTCATTAAATCAATAAGATTTTTCCTTGATTTATAAATTGAAGAAATAAGACTGCTTGAATTTTGTTTTTTTTCCATATTATTATATTGTTATATTATCATCAAATTATTTTTTTAATTCAATTTTAATTTAAATTGATTTTCTTTGTTTCGGAAATTTCGGCAATTTCTTCATTCTTAATCGGTTGGTCTTCATCCACACTTAAAATATCCATATTTGTTATTACTTTTTCAGGTTTAACATTTTGCGCGTCGAACAATTTACCCAGTAGCATTTTTTGATTGTTTACATCCTTTATATCTAATATCATATTTTTTGCTTTTGTTGACAACCCTACAAAAAAATCATTTAATTTACTATCTCCAAAATCAGGTGTTTTATTTTCGAATTGTTCTGGAATATATTTCTCGATTTCAGTCTCAATTGCTTTATCATTAAATGCGTTTTCACTCGGTTTAGATTCGGTTTCAAAAGATTCAGAACCACCAAGTTGTTGGGGTTGTTCGGGTTGAACCATCTGTTCGGGTTGAACCATCTGTTCGAGTTCCATATTTTCGGGTTGAACCATCTGTTCAGGTTGAACCATCTGTTCAGGTTGAACCATCTGTTCGGGTTCAACCATCTGTTCAGGTTCAACCATCTGTTCGGGTTCCATATTTTCGGGTTGAAATTCTTGAACTGCTGATTCTTTAGGTATTTGGAATATTTTATTATTTGTTTTAGAAGTAATATTCGCGGCATAATTACTTATTATTTTTGAAACATCAGATTCATCGGTTTTTAATAATAATTTATAATTATCTGAATATGACATACTTACTAACTGGTCCACGTTTTTATCCGTAATAATCCGCATTTGTATATTCATAACTTGTAATTCCTGAATTAATAGTTTTAATGTATATGGTATTTTAACAATACTAAACGACCTTCCAAATCGACTAATACTTTTTATATTTTGACTACCATCCGGGTTTGTATTAAATTGTATAGGTCCGTCAACAAATGGACTTAAAAATAAATTCTTTGAATCGTTATAAATTGCTACAGTTCCTGATTTATTACACACCGCCATAAAATACTCATCACCCCTTACCATAAACGATTCATTTAAAAAATATGATGCTCCGTGAGCAAGTATCCCATCGCGTTCCATCTCCCCAATTCGAAGACCTCCATCATTCGCACGTCCTTGAACCGGTTGTCTTGATAATGCGGTGTTTGGACCACGCGCACGATAATTTATTTTATCCTTTACCATATGTTTTAAACGCATATAATACGTTGGACCCATGAAAATATCACTCTGTAGTTGTTCTCCAGTCATACCATTATATAATAATTGATTACCACTTGAATGAAACCCTGAATTGGTAAGCATTTTACCATATAATTGTGTATCCGGACCTTTAATTGAAAAAGCGGTGCAATCTCCAAAAGCACCGTAAGAAGCACACGCTTTACCTAATAAACTTTCCAATAATTGTCCGATTGTCATACGTGAAGGAATCGCGTGTGGATTAATAATCAAATCTGGACGAATACCATCTGATGTAAACGGCATATTTTCTTCTGGAATTATAAGACCTAACGTCCCTTTTTGTCCAACACGAGAAGCCATTTTATCACCAATTGCCGGCAACCGTTCTTCACGAATTCTAACCTTTGCTAATTTAGTTCCTGTTTCGCCTTCTGTAATAAATGTCTTATCTACAAACCCAAGTTGACCCTTTTTAAGTGTAACCGACGAATCTATAAATTTGTCTTTATCCTCTGGATTACTTGTCATTTTTCCAATAATCACAATTTTGTCGTTTAATGGCGTGTTTTCTTTAATCATTCCGCTATCATCTAATAAACTATAATCATACCCGTGTTTAATACCTACTACATTATGGTTTTGTATATTTGCTAATCTAGAATTTGATGTTGAATTTTTATTATCGGTTGTTTCTTCGTGAGTTTCATAGGAAGAATAATATGTTGTTCTAAAAATTCCTCTTTTTACAGCCCCTTCATTAATTAAAATAGCATCTTCAACATTATAACCCGTATAACTTATTATAGCTACAATTGCGTTTATACCATACGGTTGTTGTTCTTTATTAATATATTCTAAATAACGTGATTTAATTAAAGGGGTTTGACCGTAATTCAAGACAACACCCATTTTATCGATACGCATTTGATAATTTGAATGGTATAAAGAAACTGCTTGCTTACTCTGTCCGCACGAAAACGCGTTACGTGCGATTGGATTATTTTCTGGATAAACAATTAAATTTCCCATTACACCCAGAATAAGTGATGGATTAATTTCAACATTTGTGTAATATTTATTTAATTTTAAATCATCCTCATTCATAGCAATGAGAGAATTCTCTTCTTCTGAAGTATCGATATAATCAACTAAAGACCTATGATTATATAAGTTTTCCAATGTTCCATTATCATATAATTCATCTAATTCATATATTTTATTATCCTTTACATTAAAGTTCGCATCCTTTTTTTCTTTAAATCCGGAAATTACTTGATTCCAACTTATAGAACCATTCAATATATTCGTTATTTTTTTATCTCTAATAAAACTAGGTTGTCCCTTATCAATATAATATATCGGTCTTATTAATCTTCCATCATCACTATATATATTTAATTCATTGTGTTCCGAATTAAACGAAATACTTATAAATATTGAAATAACACCATTTCTTCTTAATAATTTAAGTCTATCAACTAACTCTATCGGATCCTCAATTGAACCAACCCAATTACCATTTACAAATACCTTTGTATTATTTGATAAATATTCAGGAGATGTTTCTAACAATAATTTCATATTAGCATTCAATCTTAACCATTTAATTATAGGATACGATGACGACCCACTAGTAATTGATGTTACGATTGACATATGTTTATGTAATCCGATATTCGCGCCATCAGGAGTATCTAATGGGTCAATATATCCCCATTGTGAACTATTTAATAAACGTGGTCCGATTACTTTAGCACTAGCATCTAATGGTAAATTTATTTTTCTTAATTGAGAAATAAACGTGTTCCAACTCAATCTATTTAAATCTTGAACTACCCCGATACGTTTTGTATGCGCGGTTGCTCCCCAATTACCTTTAAAAGCCTTTAAAAATCCACCCTCAACCACTTTTTGTTTAAAAAATTCAGTGTAATTTAATTTAATTAAATTTACAAAATCAGACCCTTTATATTTACCACGATGGAAATAATACTCTTTGTCTATTGTTAATGAAATGCTTCGTAATTGAACCAAATAAAATTCACGGAATAATTCATAAATAAGAGTTCCAGATAATTTTACGCGCTTATAACGAAAATTATCTCTATCTGTCGGTTTCTCTTCTTTTGTAAATACACGTAACATACGATTTACCATATATCCAATAAAATACGCTTTTTCCAAAAAATTTAATTCTCCTACATGTGGTAAAAAATAATTAGTTAATATCTCAATTACACTTGATATTGTTTTCCTTTTTGTAAATGTTGCTATAAATCTTAACGCAGTCTCTTGATTAAATATTTGATTTGCGTCGTGAATAGATGGAATAAACAAGTCGACATAATTTGAATTTTCTTCCAAATTTAATAAACATGTTCTAATAATATCTTTATCCGAATTGATACCTAAAGCACGCATTAATATAAATAATGGTATTTCTTTACGGACGTTTGGAATGTCAACAACTATTTGATTATTTGTAAATTTGGTTGAAGGACAAACAATATTCACTGATGTTGTGCGTATCGGTTTTGATGTATCCTCTGATACAGACCTTATAGACGCACTATGTGAAAATACATCGTCTTTTTTATGTTTACGAATATATAACATATTATTTGCGAACTCTTCTTGAGATACGATAACCTTTTCTTTTCCGGCAATAATAAAATATCCCCCATAATCATTACGACATTCTCCCATATTAAATCGGACTTCTGGTGATAAAGTATTTAAAATACACAACTTAGATTGAACCATAATTGGAAATTTACCTAAATAAATTTTATTAAGTGTAATCGATTCTTCTTTTTTTTCTTCACCCTCGTAATAGATAATATCCACATCCACATCATAATGTATAGTTATTCCATACCACATATTTCGGAGACGTGCGTCATTCGGATACATATAATGTACATGCTTGCTATTATCATCATAAATAATAGGTTTGCCGAAATAAATTTTACTTCCATCTTTACCACCTAAATATAAGAATGTTTCGCTAACATTAGGATTTACTTTTTTTCGAGGTTCATCCGTTATCTCTTCTCTTTCAATAAATCGTATCGGATTATTTTCTTTAAAAACACGATTTATTCCACCACTAAAGAAATCGTTATATGAATCTAAATGGTGTTTCACTAGATTATCCGGATTATCATTAAAATACGTATTTATTATTTGCCAAGATATAGTATCCATCGTATATAATAATAATTACATTTTTTTATATAGTTATTTGTTTTTTTGTGATTTAATTATTAAAAATAGTTGTCAACGTGTAAAATTAAAACGTTGACAATCTTTTAATCATCTTTATATTATTTATGTTATGTCCTTTTGTTTTGTTATCTCACCATAATCGTTCGAATTATACCATTTTGTATTCCGTATATAGTTAACAATTATATGCTTGTTAATTTTTATTTTAATATTCTAACGCAATATAATATTAAAAAGACAGATTATATTATATTAATGATAAAAATTAAGATATTCGAGGGAGGACTTATGAATAAAGGAATTTTTAATAGCGAATGCTTAAAAAATGCGGTTCTTAGTTGTTTTAATCCAAATAATGTTGACATTTTATATAAAGATAAATTAGTTTGTATAACTGCCGATGACGATTTTACCCACGCAATTATTATAAATACAGCAACGCCCGAATTAAAAATACCAAAAGAAAACGTTATAGGACTTGCGTGGGAACCTATCAAGTTTTTAATTATAACCGAAGGGTTTATAATTTACGCTATAAAACACATTGGTAAATATTATATTGGAGATAAACATAATTTACCCGACCCATTTATTGAAGGTTACGGATATTTAACGTATAATAGTTTACCAAAAGAAATTTCTCAAAAAAATAAAAAAATGTCTATCGTATTATCTCATAAACAACGCGCACCAGGACACACATACAGACATTCACTTGTAAAGTGTATATTACAAAATAACATACCCGTCGATATTTTTGGTCTTGGGTGTAAATTTTATAATACCAAAGACGAACGAGTTAAGGGTGTGTTTAAAGATTCAGAACCATACTTAAATTATTTTTTCACGATTTCTATTGAAAACTTTAGAAGTAATCATTATTTTTCAGAGAAAATAATAAATCCGTTGTTATCTGATTGTCTCCCCATCTATTTGGGATGTCATAATATAAATACATATTTAAATGATGCGTCAATTAAAATGGTTGGAAATATTAAAGATGATATGGAACTTATCGTAAAAATATTATTAAATCCATTAGATTATTATAAAATAGTTGACAAAGAATATATTAATAATAAAACAAATTTATTAAAAAATCTCGATACATTATTTTAGTTTTGTTGGAGTTTTATTTTTTTAGTCTTTTTTGTATTATTGGGTTTTAGTTTTAGCATTTTTGTTTTTTTTAAACTGTTACGATTTAAATCAGAAATTCCGAACTTGGTCCACGGTTGACTTAATCTATCGTGTAAATACGGTTCTAAATATTTCCATTGTCGATGTTTTTCACAAAATTTATGAGCGTTGAATTCTATACCACAAGAATTCCCAAATCTTCCAATAAAAGCCATTTGTCTTGCCAAAGCTGAATCACATACTATCCCATCAACAGCACCATGAGGCGCAAATGGTTTTGGTCTATCGTGTTGAGACATATATTCTCTCGCATCTAATTCATAATGAGAACAAACGGTTCTTGAACATGGATTATTGTCTTTATTTAAATATACATCATAATGGTCAGAAATAATACGTTTCGCAATATCAATATTTATTTTTCCTTTATGTTTAATCATTAAATCATCAATACGAACACGTCTTGCCCCTTGATGTCTTCGTATATCATCAAACCCGGAATTAACACATTCTAAATTTCGTATTCTAGGATCATATGCCGCATTAAATCCAATAAAATATCCATTTTTAGTTCTTTCGATATTATTATATTTTAAACCTAATTCAATACGCATTATTTCATTTGTATTAATATCTCCAAATAACCAGGAATTCGCATAATCACCCGAATTACGAAATAGTAATATCTTTATATAATCATCTAAGTTATTTCCATACTGCATCGCTTCACGAATTCTATATCCTATGGGGTAATTATTTTCATAAGCAATAAATCCACCAATAGTTGTTTCGGTTCCTATAATTCCTTTAGATGTAATAAAAAAATCGGTTCCACTCCATATCCAACAAGGCGATGTCTGCATAATAAACCGGTTACCGGTTGATGGATTTAAATCTAATATAATATTCGAATATTGTCCATCCATAAAATCTGTAAATGAATTATGAGCTACAACAATTTCGCCTGTTTTTGTATAATCACCCACAGCAATAAACGCGCTACATTTGTCAGACCCTCCACCCTCTTTTGAAAAATGCATATTTTCACCACCTTCCATTGATGAAATCCAATAAGGAATGGAACAATAGAAATTCCAGGCAATTATTTCATCAATTGTTGTTTGGGTTCCTGCCGAATTACATCCCTCGGCAATTCCGACCATTTCATCATAAAATTCTTCAAAATCATTTTTTGTTTTTTCTTTTATACTTTTATTTACTTGTTGTATTATAAACTCCCACGTTAAACCATATGATTCATATATAAGAAATGTCAACATTTCTTGAACCTTTTTAAAATCATTCGCACATAAATATCCATAAGCAAACCCTCTTTCTTTGGATGTTCCTGATACTGATATATATTTCCATCCATTTAATTCATATGAAAAACCATTTTTAATTTGTACCATTATATATTACCATATTAATATATTTAATCTACGACACATTTTATTTTATTTTGTTTTATTTACAAAATAAAATACACTTGTCAACAATCTAATTAAGAAATAAATAATAACCCTAATAAAACGAACGCCAAAATAAATGGAAGTAGTAACAGAAACCATGAAACGCCTGTATATCCGCTTTTACATATAAGATTTAAAATCCAAGTCCAAAATAAAATATAGATTATTTTTAGAATAAAAACGAGTGAAACGTGAGGGACATTACACGAAAACGCTCCTAAACAAAATTTATTTTTATTTCCAATATTTTGAAGTAACATTAAAAATGTGGCAATCATTGACATAACGAAATAAATTAGTGCTGGTGTACATAATTGTTTTAAATTTTTAGGTAAAACAAACATTATAATTTATATATAGAAAATATATTAATATTTTATTGCACTTAGATTTGTTGTATTTTTTAATTGGTCGTTCCATGGAAGGGGATTTGTTGGTTGTTGGTATCCATTAAGAGAATTATATATGCTTCCAGTTCCATATTTAAACATATTCCCTAAATTTAATAAATTATCGGGAATAAGTTGTCCTCCTTTTTGTTTTCTTTTGTGTTTTTTACCTCCAACCGAAAACGGAGGAGCTGATCCTGAAGCAATCATCTGTCTCGATACATCTGTTGGTTGATATATGTTTTTATCGTAATGATTTGTTATATTGTCTACATTACCTACTCCGGGCCAAGTATTGGGACTTGATGTCCACGATGGACCAATTAACCCGTTTGGGTAACCCGACGTATTTACATCACTTGGACTAAAATTTTCACCACCGCGAAATGTTTGTCCTGGATTAATTATATTTAAGGAGCTTCCAGTTGCACCGTTAACATTAGGGTATGCTTTACTTATATCAGTGTTTCCGCCTTTTCCGGTATAAGCTAAATATGGATTTGGGTAACTTTGTGAAGATTGTCCTGTGTATGCTAAAGACAATTTCGTTGCGTCTCCTCCTAATTGTGATCCAGAACAACCACATCCACCTTTCATACTTTTCGAGTGACATGCGCATTCACACCTTTTTTTACAATTACCATGACACATATTACAACTATATTTTTTAGAAAAAAAATGTTTTTTATGGGTTTTACGGTGTTTAGAAGAACCTTTCATTTTATATTTTTTTTGGTGTTTTCTACTTTTATTAACGTGATTTCTTTTTGTCTTTGCCATTATATTATATACTAAGAAATTATTCAATATCTACGTGTGTTAGGAAATGACGACGACAACACATTTTTGTTAATCCTAAATCGTCCAATACTTCCCCTTCTGGTGTTTTTTCATTAAATTCTTTTGTTAAATACAACACCTTATTTAAATTTAGTGACCGGTCAATTTTTTTATTGGCAACTTCTCTAAGATAATATCTATATTTATCAGCAATCACATTTCCACAAGTAAAACATTTAATTGGAATTATCATTTTAATATATTATAACTTTGTAAATTATTATTCTTATATTATTTTAATATTAAATCAATTTTTTTATATATCCATATTTTAATGGGTGGTGGATTGTTCGGTCAGTCGTTATATTTAAATATTAAATGTTTGGTTTTTTCTTTATTTGTATTAATTGTCTATTGGTTACCTAATCCTAAATCACGAATGCATAATTTTGTAATGGTCTTCCTGTTGGGAACCGCATCGTATATTTTATTAGCGTGGTATGACGTGTTATACGATTGTAACGATCAACTAAAACCAACTTTATTAGGATGGTTATCGAAACCATTCAAACCTGCCAAATATTCAAACGAATATGATAAATTACCACTAAAAACGAAAAAAATAATCAGGTATGTTGACATATTTGTGTTAAGTATTGTGTTTATTGCCCTCGTATATCCATTCGTTTTTAATAAATAATATAAAGGTTTAACTATATAACCATATATAGTTAACTATTATAATGCCAAAAAAATGTATCGGTCCAAATTGTTTAAAACAACCATCATTTAATTTACCTACTGAAACCAAAGCATTATTTTGTAGTGAACACAAAAAAAATAATATGATTGATATTGTTTCAAAACGATGCCAACATGAGAGTTGTTTAAAAAAACCATCATTTAATTTACCTACTGAAACCAAAGCATTATTTTGTAGT
>Ga0209550_10001003_pt1 | contig 27354 bp, 16 predicted proteins | sample LauGreSuBDMM15SN_2_FD_187567 | JGI IMG/M metagenome (GOLD analysis project Ga0209550, IMG submission 187567) | Freshwater lake microbial communities from Lake Michigan, USA - Su13.BD.MM15.SN (SPAdes) (version 5) | ecosystem: Environmental > Aquatic > Freshwater > Lake | place: Lake Michigan... | reverse complement strand
ATAGTCACGTATATCAATTCCAAAATATTTTTTACTAATAATTAGTGCTGTTGGTATTGAGCCAATTAGATATGCCAGTATGATAAGCCCAAGTTCTCTCATTGGTTTTTATTACTTAAGTTGAAATACAAAGATAAGACATTATTAAAACATAACGTTAATTTAATATAGCAGTTATATACATATTATGCATTATATGTGCACTGAATACAAAGCCAATTATTTTTTTCTATGGATCTAATGTTGATGAATTTATGATGAGTTAATAACTTTTCCATTTGTGCATAATCGGTTGGTAAAAACCCACTAAATAGTACTTGAGTTTGGAGCTTACAAATACCTACAATTTGGTTGATAGCAGCAGAAATTACATTCAAATTTATATTGGCTAACACAATATCAACTTTATTAATAGGTTCAATAGTATCTGCTTTTTTTAAATTGATGTTGGTACAGTTATTAGCTAAAATATTTTCGTTAGTGTTTTCAATGCTCCAATCATCATTATCAATTGCAAAAATCTGCGTTGCCCCCATTTTTTCTGCCAAAATCGCTAAAACCCCTGTACCCGTTCCAAAATCGAAAACCAATTTATGAGTAAAATTAATTTTACTCATTTGTTGCATCATTAAAAAAGTAGTAGCATGGTGCCCAGTGCCAAAGCTCATTTTTGGGGTGATGATAATTTCATATTTTACGTTAGTTATTGGCTTATGAAAAGATGCTCTAACTGCCGCAAAATTATCTACTATTACTGGCTCAAAACTACTCTCCCATTGTGCATTCCAGTTTTGCTGCTCAATATTTTTTTGTGAAAAGATAAGATTATTTTTAGTAATAATTTCTGCAACATCTTTCTCTATAAAATCTTCTTTTTTAATAAAAGCTTGTAAAGTATTTTCTTTTTCTTCAAAGCCTTCAAACCCAATATTTGCAAGCAATGCTATTAATATTTCCGATTGCGCTTGATTGGTTGTTTGTATTTCGATTTGTGTGTAGGTCATCGTTATTATTTGTAGTAAAGTTATTTGATTTAAGTTAAACTGATTTCCCACAAAAGCACAAAGGGCACTAAATATTATTAGTTTAGGCTATTTTCTTTATTTGGCTTTGTGCTTTTGTGGGATATTTTTATTCCATAAATTTGTACCATGCAAATAGATTTACGTTCCGATACATTTACTAAGCCATCCACAGCTATGTTAAATGCCATGTTTACCGCCAAAGTTGGGGATGATGTTTTTGGTGAAGACCCTTCTGTAAATTATTTAGAAGCTTTAGCAGCAGATATGTTTGGAATGGAAGCATCCATTTTTTGCCCCAGTGGCACCATGACAAACCAAATTGCCATAAAATGCCATACTCAACCTGGCGATGAGGTTATTTGCGATGAGCTTAGCCATGTGTACCAATTTGAAGGTGGTGGAATTGCTTTTAATAGTGCTAGCTCAGTAAAATTATTACAAGGAGATAGAGGAAGAATAACGGCAGAGCAACTATCAACATCTATCAATAATAAATTTGATGTACATAAATCGAATAGTAGTTTGGTAAGCCTAGAAAACACGACCAATTTTGGAGGTGGTGCTTGCTACAATTTTGAAGAGATAATAAAAATAAAAGAAGTTTGTTTTCAACATAATTTAAAATTGCATTTAGATGGGGCAAGGCTTTTTAATGCAACAGTTGCTAAAGGCGAAACGCCAAAACAGTATGGAGAAATATTTGATAGTATTTCTATTTGCTTAAGCAAAGGTTTAGGAACACCGGTAGGTAGCTTATTATTGGGCAACCAAAATTTAATTAAAAAAGCTAAACGAATACGTAAAGTTTTTGGTGGAGGAATGCGCCAAGCAGGCTTTTTAGCAGCAGCAGGTACGTATGCACTACAAAATAATATAGAAAGGTTAGCTGATGACCATGTTGCAGCAAAAGAAATTGCAAGGGCTTTAATAGAGAAAGATTTTATTGGTAAAATAATGCCCGTAGAAACTAACATTATAATTTTTGAAGTTATAAACAGTTATACCCCAAAAGAATTGGTTGAACGATTAAAGCAAGATGATATTTTATGCCTTGCCATTTCTCCTACACAAGTGCGTATGGTTACCCACTTGGATGTTACAAAAGAAATGTTAAAAAAATTAGTACAGGTAATTGAAGCACTATAATTGGGAAAATAAATTAGACAGCTTAACGTTTAATTTAAAAATTCTAAGGATAATTTGTAACAAATAGCGTATTACTTTCACCCTTGCGTCTATGTTGTTATTCCTTAACTTCGTAATCTAAAAACTAAACATTGAGTTTTCCAAAAATTAACCCCACATCAACTGCTGCTTGGGCACTATTGCAACAACATTTTTCCCAAATGCAATCTATACATATGAAAGATTTATTTGCACAAGATGCAGATAGATTTTCAAAATTTTCGATGTGTGTGAAAGATATTGTATTTGACTATTCTAAAAACATACTAACCCAAAAAACAATAGATGCACTTTTACAGTTAGCTACCGAATGTAAGTTGAAGGAATCTATTGCCGCTATGTACAATGGCGAAAAAATTAATGTAAATGAAGATAGAGCTGTTTTGCATACTGCCTTACGCAACTTTAGTGGCAACCCAATCTTTACAAACGGGCAAGATGTAATGCCAGCTATAAAAGCGGTTTTAAAACAAATGGACGTGTTTTGTAACGACATACACACTGGAACTCATAAAGGCTATACCAACAAAAAAATAAAATACATTGTAAATATTGGTATAGGTGGTAGCGACTTAGGCCCAGTTATGGTTACAGAGGCATTGAAACCCTATTGGATAGAAGGCATACAAACATATTTTGTAAGCAATGTAGATGGCACACATATTGCCGAAACCTTAAAGAAAATAAATGCTGAAGAAACGCTTTTTTTAATAGCTAGTAAAACGTTTACTACTCAAGAAACAATGACCAATGCACACACTGCAAGAGAATGGTTTTTACAGCATGCAAAGGATGAAAAATATATTGCTAAACATTTTGTTGCCTTAAGTACAAATAAAATAGCTGTAGAAAAATTTGGTATTGATACTGCAAATATGTTTCCGTTTTGGGATTGGGTAGGTGGAAGATATAGTTTATGGAGCGCTATTGGTTTAAGTATAGCATTAACTATAGGCTATAGCAATTTTGAAGAACTATTAAAAGGTGCACACGAAGTTGATAACCATTTTGCAACTGAAAAATTTGAAAAAAATATACCTGTTTTAATGGCCTTAATTGGACTTTGGTATACCAATTTTTTTGGCACAACTAGCGAAGTTATTTTACCCTACGACCAATATATGCATCGCTTTGCCGCTTACTTTCAGCAAGGCAATATGGAAAGCAACGGTAAATATGTAGATAGAAATGGAGACAAGGTAACCTACTCCACCGGTCCAATAATTTGGGGTGAGCCGGGTACAAATGGGCAGCACGCCTTTTATCAACTACTGCATCAAGGTACACAAAAAATACCTGCCGATTTTATTGCAACTGCCATTAGTCATAATTCTATTGGAGATCATCATCAAAAATTATTAAGCAATTTTTTTGCACAAACAGAGGCCCTAATGAATGGCTCAGATAATGAGAATAATTACAGGGTTTTTGAAGGCAATAGACCATCTAATTCTTTTTTAATAAAAGAAATTACACCCTTTACCCTTGGCGAATTAATTGCTATATACGAACATAAAATTTTTGTACAAGGTGTAATTTGGAATATTTACAGCTTTGATCAGTTTGGGGTAGAGCTTGGTAAAGTATTAGCAGTAAATATATTACCAGAATTAAATGGTGATGAATTCGTTAATACACATGATTCCTCTACCAATGGATTAATAAATTGCTACAAAAAAATGCGCTAAAGTTTATCGTTTAACTTTAACATGATGCAATTAGTATTTATTTTACATCTAATAAAAGATTGGTATTAGTTAATATTAAATTCTACAATTACAAAAACTCTTGTGAACTAAGAACTTACGAATGACTAGACTGACACTTTTATTTTTATTGATTTTTTGTATAAAGATTAGCAATGCACAAAATGTAATTGCCGATAAAAACCTTACCCAGAAATTATTGTTGCACCTAAGCAAAAACACCTGCAATGCTGGTGAGGTTGTAGCCTTTAAATGCTATGTAATAAACAACATTAATCATATAGAGGATGACCATAATTTGTATGTACTTTTAACAGATAAAAAAGGAACAATTCTTTCAAAAGAAAAATACCCCCTATTTAATTCAAGTGCAAATGGCTTTATTACTATTCCAAAAGAATTAGAAGCAGGGAGTTATTACTTACAAGCGTTTACACCCTATATGATTAATAATAAAATAATAAAAAGCACTCCACTTATGGTAAACACTTTACAAAGCGGAGTTTATGATTTACCTATACTTTGCAACATTTTTTACGATAATAATAAATTGATAAGTAATATACCCAATACATTTTTTATTAAAACTGCCTTCTCTAATGGTTTACCAGCACCTTGTGATGTAACGCTAACGGATAAAGATGATAAGCATCTAAAAGGATTTACAACAGATAATAATGGAGTTGCAAAAATTACATTTACACCGCTAAAAAATCAACAATACATGTTAAGCATCAACAATAAAAAGTTTTTGTACCCCTTGATAAAACCAGATAGCAATGGGGTAAATATGCAAGTTTCTTTTGAAAAAAATGTGTTGAATTTTATGCTTACAAAAAACTATAAAATTCAGCCTAAGGAAGATTCTTTTAGTGTTGTTGTCTATCAAAATAATAGTGAAGTGTATAAAGCTGCATTTTCGTTTGAAAACTATGCTAGCATTACATCTGGTGTAAATATTGCATCATTACCAACTGGTATTATTAGGCTTGTTTTACAAGATAAAGATCGGAACGTAGTTTCGGCTACTTCCATTTATGTACAAAACAAAAATAATTTTGATGACATTATTTTAACTAAAGCAATTATACCAACAAATAACAGTTTGCAAGCAACTATTTCATTTCCTTCAAAAGCAAATAAATATTTATCTGTTTCTGTTGAAAAAATAAATGCTAAAGATTCCATACTTACTGATGATGGTGATTATTTTTATTCTGCTAATGTTAATGCAACTAGCAATCAAGAAATTATTGATTTTTTTCAACTATCGCCTAACCCGAATAGTACGATGAATGCCCCATATAAAATACTTAAAACTAATTTAAAAATACAAGCTAAAAATGGGGACTTTCCAAAAATTGCCGATGATTATGCAACTATTATAAGAGGAAAAGTATTTGACCCTACTGGAGAAAAATTTTATGGATCTGGGTTTTTGAATTTTTTGTATGAAACCCCAGATAGTGTTTATAAATATACTGCAAAAGTAAAGCCAGACGGATCGTTTACCTTAGACTCACTTGTGTTTTATGGCATTCAAAAATTTACCTATAAATATTACACTACAGCTAACAAAGAGCTTGCTAGTTCTTTAAAACTTACTGAAAATAAGAATAATAGTTTGCTAGATTCGTTACTTACGTATGGTTACGGATTTATACTAAAAGATAAAATAGTAATTACTTCAGTTTCGGTTGATTCTAATCTTACTAAACCAAAAACATTAGATGAGGTTAAAATAAAATCTGGTGGAAAACCAAAAAGCAAAGCAGAGGTTGTGAATGATTTATTTACCACAGGAATCTACTCAACTCAAAGTAGCATTTTTATAGACAATATTAATAATCCGCCTAATGATACTAAAATGAGGGGAGTACAATTTGTTAAAAATAGAGTATTTATACTTCAAGTACAAAACGGAAATTTTGTAAATACAAGGAATTTCTCTTTGCAAAATGCTCAACCTTGGGTTGTAGGTATTACAATTGATGAAATACCTGCAGGATTAAGTGACTTAGACCAATTAAATGTAGACGAAATTGCTCTTGTAAAATTTTTTGATGTTGGGCATATAACGGTAGGTATGATTAACCCTGGCGGTCTTTTAGCAGTATATACAAAGGGAAATAAGTCAAAAGTTAGTGTAGATAAATTAACGTCTAAACCCACCCCTGAAAAAGTAAAACCACAGGAATTTGATTATGAAGGCTTTGGCAACAACGTAATTTTTTCAACAGAAAAGGATAAAAATGTAAACGCATACAAATCGGCATATTGGAACCCATCTATTATTTTATTAAAAGATCAAAATAATTTTTCTTTTAATACCGATAAAATTAAAGCTGCGAACTCCTATAAGATTAGTATAAAAGGATATAATGAATTAGGTAAATTAATAAATGTTGAAACAATAATAAAAAATTAACTGCATTCACAAAAAGAAAAAACCGCCTAAAAATTAAGCGGTTCTTATTCAGTTGGTTTGAGTAAAAAAGTTTACCATTTATCCACTTCTTCTGTGCTACCATTGTCTACAGGTGCAGCAGGGCTTTGATCTATAAATACAGGAGTTTCTACTACTTCGTTTAAACTAGTTGCTGTTACGACCTCTTCTGCTGTTGAAACTGTAGCAATTTCGTCACTGGGTAATGTAGCTGTGGCTGTTGCCCCTTCTTCTCCTCCTTCATATGGAATATCATGATTAAATGCATCAAAATCAAAATCGGGCATTAATTCGGTCTTTACATAATCCACTACTTCGCTTAAGCCTTTTACAAATTTGTTAAAATCTTCCTTATACAAAAAGATTTTATGTCTATCGTACCCATCACTATCAAAACGCTTTCTGCTTTCAGTAATAGTTAGATAAAAATCGTTACCGCGGGTTTCTCTTACATCAAAAAAGTAAGTACGTCTTTTCCCTGCTTTAATGCGTTTACTGTAAACGCTTTCCATTTTTTTTTCGCTATTGTCGTTGTTTTCGTAAGCCACTTTTAATTTTTTTAAATTTTAACGATTTACCCATTTGTGTAGGGCAAAGATATAGTTGTTTTTTAAATGACAAAATTTTGATGGTTAAATATTTGATTGTTGTTGTTGCATAGCGTACATTTTTGCATAATAACCCTCCTTTTTTAATAACTCACTATGTTTACCTTGTTCCACAATAGCCCCATCATTTAATACAATAATTTTATCAAAATCAAACAAAGAAAAAATCCGATGCGTAATGATTATAGCAGTTTTATCTTGTAAATAGGTATATAAATTACCAATAACCTCATTTTCTGTTTTAGCATCTACTGCACTTAAGCAATCATCAAAAATTACCATTTTAGGTTGTTTTATTAAAGCCCTGGCTATAGAAATGCGTTGTTTTTGTCCACCACTTAAGGTTACGCCTCTCTCTCCTATTAGCGTTTCGTAACCTTTTTCAAATTTTTCAATTTCGTGGTGTATACTAGCTTGTACCGCAGCTTTTTTTATAGTTTCCATATCGGCCTTTTCAACTCCAAAACTTATATTATTTTTTACGCTATCGCTAAATAAAAAAACATCTTGGGGTACATAGCTTATTAGGTTTCGTAAGTCGTCACTATTAATTTTTTCTAGTTCCACACCATCATACAATATTGTTCCACTATTAAGTTGATACATATTTAGTAACAGCTGTGCTAAGGTGGTTTTGCCACTACCCGTTTTACCAATAAGGGCAATTTTTTCTCCTTTATTTATTTTTAAATTAAAATTTTTAATTGCCTGTACACCAGTATGAGCATAAGTAAAACTTACATTTTTAAATTCAATAGATCCTTTAAGCGTAAAAGGTGGGTTATTATTTTTATTTTTTGTTAAAGAGTCATGTAGTAAAAATTCGTTTATTCTTCGTTGAGATACTGCTGCCCGTTGTGTCATACTGGCCGTCCATCCTATAGCACTTACCGGAAAAGTTAGCATTTGAATATATAAAACAAACTCTACAATTGTACCCACTTTACTTGCATCGGTTGGGTTATGTACAACTTCTAAAGCGCCTACCATTATAGTTATTAACGTACTAAGCCCAATTAATAAAGCCATACTAGGGAAATAAATAGCTTCTGTTTTTGCTAACCCAATGGCATTATTCATATACTCCTCACTATCTTTTTTGAAAAAGCTAAACATATTTTTTTCTTGTCCGAAAGATTTAATAACTCTTATACCAGCATAAGACTCTTGAGCATTGGTAGTTAAGGAGCTAAGTAAGGATTGTATTTTTTCGCTTTTTTTATTTATAATGCTATTTACAAAATAAATAGTAATAGCTAAAATAGGTAGTGGGGCAAGTGCCACAACGGTTAGTTTTGGGCTACTTTTTAACATAAAAAAAACGTTAAAACCTATAACTGCTGCTAGATTAATAAAGTACATTAATGCTGGCCCCGTATACATTCTTACACGGCTTACATCTTCACTAATGCGGTTCATTAAATCGCCTGTAAAATTTGTTTTGTAAAACGTAGCATCTAATTTTTGGTATTGTTTGTATATTTCATTTTTTTGATCATACTCAATATGGCGGCTCATTACAATTAATGTTTGGCGCATTAAAAACATAAAAAAGCCACTGATAATGGCTAATAATAAAAGTGCAACGCCGGTAAGTAACTCTTTATTGGTTGTAGATTGATTGAAATATGCAATTAATGTTTTTACGGAATAATCATAACTAGAAATATTTAGGCTAGTTGTTTTTCCGCTTATGGTATGTACAACACTATTTACAATATAACCAGTGAGCTGTGGAGATAAAATTCTAAAATAATTTGTTAGCACAACAAATAAAATGCCTAAACCAAAAAGCCATTTATATTTCCAAAAATATTTATTTAAACTAGAAAGATGTTTCATTTGATAATGAAGATAAAATAAAAAGTCGTTCCAATTTTTATGGAACGACTAGTTTTAGCGGAGAGCTAGGGATTCGAACCCCAGGACCTGTAACAGTCAACAGTTTTCAAGACTGCCGCAATCGACCACTCTGCCAGCTCTCCATGGCAAAGATACGTTTTGAAAAAACTCAACCCAAAAAAATGAGGAAACTAATTTATTCTACCACTTTATCTTTTACGACTACTAAATCCTGTAAGTCAACGGTAATAGGCATTACACCAACTTGAAGTATGGCTTTTTTGCCTTTTATTTCTTTTACAATACCTACTTGGCGGTTTTGTTTCATCTTTACTTTTGCACCAATTTTAATATCTCCGCCTATTTCTATAAACTTTTCATTTAATTTTTTTTGTTGTTTTTCGGCTACTATTTTTTCTTTTTGATTAAAAAGTAACGCATGAATCATTTTTACCACTTTATCCTTATCCTCGGCCTTTCGCCACTCAATAACCATGGCTTTAAGGCGGCGTTCCATATCTTTTAAATAGGTAAATTTATCTTCGCTTATTTTATTTTGATGCTTTAATTTTTCAACTTCTTGCAAATGTTTTTCTTTGGTTAACACTTGTTGCATTTCCTTTTTAAGCCGCTCATTTTCTTTTAAAAGCTGTTGCAATTCGCTTTTATCTTTATCAATTCGTTGTAAGTCTTGCTCGGTTCTATTCAGTAATTTGTCTAAGGTAAAATGATCTTCATCCACTAATGCTTTTGCTTTTGTAATTAATTTTTTATCTAACCCAATACGTTCTGCAATAGAAAAAGTGTAAGAACTACCTGGTTTTCCTACTATTAATTTATACATAGGTAATAAGTTCTTTTCATCAAACTGCATAGCCCCGTTTATAATACCTGGCACTTTATTAGCCATTACTTTTAAGTTAAGATAATGTGTGGTTACAATACCAAAACTATGTTTAAAGGCAAGCTCCTCCATTATTACCTCGGCAAATGCACCTCCCAAGTTTGGATCGCTTCCGCTGCCTAATTCATCTATAAAAAACAAGGTTTTTCCATTTGCATTTTCCATAAAATGCTTCATATTTTTTAGGTGAGAGGAGTAGGTACTTAACTCAAACTCTAAGCTTTGGGTATCGCCAATATGAATCATAATTTGTTTAAAAATACCCATCTCACTATCGGGGTGTACAGGCACTAATAAACCACTTTGCACCATTAATTGCAATAAACCCACTGTTTTAAGTGTAACGGTTTTACCCCCTGCATTTGGACCACTAATAACCAATATCCGTTGTTTTTCATTTAAGGTTAGGGTTACCGGTATAGTTGGCTTATTATTTACTTTGTTGTATAAAAAAAGTAAGGGGTGATAAGCATCTATTAACTGTATATGTGCCTTATCAAAAATTTGAGGAAAATTACCTCCCATTTCTATGGCTAATTTTGCCTTTGCTTGAATAAAATCATACTCACCAGCAATATCAAAATAGGTTTTTAACACAGCTGCATAAACGCCAACATTTTTTGTTAATATTCGTAAAATTTTATATACTTCCCTACTCTCCTCATGTTCTAACGAAAATATTTCGTTGTTTAGTTCTGTTGTTTCCACTGGCTCAATAAAAGTAGTGCGGCGGCTATCGCTTTCGCCATGTAAAACGCCTTTTATTTGTCTTTTTTGTTCGGCAAATACGGCTAACACTCTCCTTCCATTCATAAAACTTTCTTCAATATCTGTTAGGTAGCCTTGCTTATTTAATTTGCTTACAATTTTATCGAATAGTCGTCGTAACTCATTTCTACGCTTATATAAGCTCATGCGTATTTTATACAACTCTTCACTTGCATTATCTTTTACATTACCTGTTTCATCTAAAACTTCATCAATTAATTGTGGAATAGCTTTTTCGTAATAGGTATCATTAATAACTTTTGCTAAGGCACCATAGGCCTGCCTTCTTTCAGTATCAAACCATCTAAAAATATTGTTTGTATTTTGGGTAAGGCGTTTTATTAATAAAAACTGATCCCCACTTAAAACGGCACCTTGTATACTTAATAGTTTTAATTCTTTAGCAATATTGGCAACAAAATCGTTTGGAAAAACTTGTCCGCTTTGAGTAATTAGTTTGTACTCATTTGTTTGCCTTAATTCAGTATCAATGAATTCTTTTTTGGTATGTATGCGTAATGCAGCACATTTGGCTTTGCCAAACTCGGTTTTACAATGGTTAGATAAAAGGACCTTAACTTTTTCGTATTCTAATTGTACTAAGGTTGATTCTGGAAAAAATTTCAAATGTTAGTTGTTTTTAAAATGTAAATTTCGGATAAAATTGGTCATTTAGTGTTATAACAATTTTGTTAAACCTTTGTTATGCAATTTTGTTAATAAAACTAATATACTACGCTATGCATAAATAGAAAAAAACAAACCATGATAAAATCTTTTATTTTTAGCACCATTAGCTTTTTTGCGTTAAGTTCTTGTGCACAAAATCAATCATCCACAAAAAATAAATCAATGGATAATTCAATTACTACTAGTAATACTGAAACTACTACTGCTACTAGCGTTTCGTTAGACACAGCCACCTTTGGTACAGGATGCTTTTGGTGTACCGAGGCTATTTTTCAACAATTAAAAGGTGTAGAGAAAGTTACGAGTGGCTATAGCGGCGGACATGTAAAAAACCCTACCTACGAAGAAGTTTGTAGCAAAACAACAGGACATGCAGAATGTTTATCTATTGTTTACGATAAAACTAAAATTAGTTTTGATGAATTATTAGAAGTGTTTTGGCAAGTACACGACCCAACAACACTTAACCGCCAAGGCGGAGATGCTGGGCCACAATACCGTAGTGTAATTTTTTATAATAGTGAGGAACAAAAGACAAAAGCAGAAAAATATATAGTGGAGTTAAATAAAAGTGGGGCTTTTAATAATCCAATTGTGACTACTTTAGAGAAGCTTGATGTATTTTATGCTGCAGAAAATTACCACCAAAATTATTATAACAATAATAGCGAACAGGGTTACTGTCAAATGGTTATACAGCCTAAGTTAGATAAGTTTCAAAAGGTTTTTAAGGATAAATTAAAAACCAAAAAACCCTAAGGGGACTTCTACGTTTTTGAATTATAAAGCTTAGTATTGATTTATAAATAAAGGCAAAGACCAATTTTAAACCAAAAGTACCTTTTAGGGCATTTAGGGGGTTTTCTTTGTTCTTCTTAACTCCAATAAATTTAAACTATTGGGTGGAAAGTTTTTTATGTTTGAATGCACTAAATGAATTGCCATATCATACCAGAGTGGCACAATGGGGGCATCTTCAATAATTAACTTATCCATTTGCTGGTATAACTTATACCTGAGGGTATCATTTTTTTCGGCTAACGATTTCTCGTACAATGCATCATACAAACTATTTTTATACCTGGTATAATTAGGTGGAGCTGGATTTTTGCTATAGAAAACACTTAAATAATTTTCAGCATCTGGGTAATCTGCTATCCAACTGCCTCTAAAAAAGGCTGCAGTACCTTTTGCCATTTGTTCCATCAACAAACTTTTTTGAATAACCTCTACCTGAATGTTAATACCAATTTGTTTTAACTCGTTTGCAATATAACTACCCAAATCGCCATAAATTGGTATGGTTAACAATTTTATTGTAGGTAAATTTTTACCATTTGCAAAGCCTGCTTCCGCTAATAATACTTTAGCTTTTGCTGTATTAAACGAATAGCCTTTTATTGTAACAGAATCAAAGCTGGGTAAACCACAAGGAACAAAACCACTTTCTGCAGCAATACCAATACTATTCCGCAAATACAACATCATCTTTTTTCTATCAAAACCATAGTTAATAGCCTGCCGTATTTTTTTTTGTTTTAAGGGAGAATTTTTTACTAACTCATTTTGCTCATCTACCAAAATACCCAAATACTCAATGTTTAAATAAGGTTGTTTTTGTAACTCAATTATACCTTGCCACTTGGCTTTTAAATTGCCGGTTTTAGTTAATAGTTCATCTTTAAAACTAGCATCTATATCATCAATAAAATCTAACCGGTTTTGCTGAAATTCTAAAAATTCTGTTGCTTTACTATCAAAAAAACTAACTTTAATTCCGTCTAAAAAGGGTAATCGATTACCATTAGCATCCTTTTCAAAATAATGTTCATTTTTTTTCAACACCAACGCCTGCCCTTCTTCCCAAGCAACAAAGCTAAACGGGCCAGTACCAACCGGATGCCTACGAAAATCGTTTTCATAAAAATCCACCGCTTCTTTAGCAACAATGCTACAATATTGCATACTTAATATACCTAAAATACTTTGAAAAGGTTTTTGCAATTTTAGCTGAAACGTAGTATCATCAATAGCTTTAAAGGGTTCTAGACTGTCTACTCGGTTATTAAAAATCCAAGCACCAGGGCTTGCTGTAGCTTTATCAATTATTCTATAAAAACTATATTCAACATCTTTAGCCGTTAACTTTCTGGGGATATTTTTAAAGCAATCATCATTCGCAAAAAAAACATCATTTCGTAAATAAAAGGTAAATGTTTTATTATCTGGGCTAACCATCCATCGTTTAGCTAAAGAGGGAGACATTTGCATGGTGCTATCAATTTCTATCAACGTATTGTATACTTGATGCACAGCCCACATTACTTGTTTATTTTTTGCAAAAGCAGGATCTAAGCTAGCTAAGCCACTACTTTCGTTGTAATGAAATATTTTTTTGTTGGTGTGTTGATGATTGGTGCAAGATGAAAAGAACCATAGAGACGCAAGGGCGCAGAGAAAAATTAATATTTTTTTTTGCCTTGAAAACAAAGAGATAAATAATTTAATCTTTCCCAATTGGTGAATAAAACCTATGGTGTTCTGTGGTAAAAAAAATAATTGCCGATTAGGCAATAAGCTGATAAGATTATATTTATTTGTTAAACGGTTCATTTTTGATAAAAAACTAAACTAAATTAGCATTTATAAACAAACAAATATGATGTTCCTTGCAAAAATTGTAATAATTCTTAATTCTTGCTTCTTAATGCTTAATTGTATTAATGCACAACTTTTACAACCGCCTCAAAAGTTTACCCATAAGGACAGTTTACGTGGTACGTATGGTGCAAGCAGAGATTGGTGGGATGTACAACGATATGATTTGAATGTGAAATTTAATTTTGAGGATAGCACCATTAGTGGCTACAATAAAATTAGTTTTAAAGTGCTTAAAAACGGCACATCCTTACAAGTAGATTTACAAGAGCCAATGATTGCAGATAGTTTTAAAATGCATATTCCAAATTGTAAAGTTACGGGTGCAGAATATGCTGTTGATTATATAAAGGATGGTGATGCTTATTTTTTAAAATTAGATCAAACTGTAAAAGATGAGCCTTATAGTATTTTAACCGTTTACTTCCACGGCAAACCTCAAATAGCTAAGCGCCCACCGTGGGATGGTGGTTTAATTTGGAAACGCAGTGCCGATGGTAGCCCCTTTGTAAGCGTTGCTTGTCAAGGCTTAGGTGCTAGTGTATGGTATCCTGTTAAAGATCATCAAAGTGATGAGCCAGATAATGGAGCTAGTATTACCATTACTTACCCAGATAGTTTAGTTGGTGTAGCAAATGGCAAATTAATAAAAGAAACAAAATCCAAGGGTTATAAAACCTCCAAATGGTTAGTAAGCTTACCTATTAATAGCTACAATTTAGTTCCTTACATAGGGAAGTATGCACATTTTAATGAAATATATAAAGGTGAAAAAGGCAATTTAGCTATGGATTATTGGGTGTTGGAAGAAAACTTGGAGAAAGCAAAAAAACAATTTGCAGATGCTCCAAGAATGATGAAAGCTTTTGAGCATTGGTTTGGTGCTTTTCCGTTTTATAATGATGGGTACAAATTAGTTGAATCTCCGCACTTAGGTATGGAGCATCAAAGTGCTATTGCATATGGTAATAAATATCAAAATGGCTATTTAGGAAGGGATTTAAGTGGTACAGGTTGGGGAAAAAAATGGGATTTTATTATTGTGCATGAAAGTGGACATGAATGGTTTGCCAATAACATAACTACAAAAGATATTGCAGATATGTGGGTGCATGAAGGTTTTACCAATTATAGCGAAACGCTTTTTACCGATTATTGGTTTGGTAAAAAAGCTGGTAACGAATACTGTATTGGCACTAGAAAAGGCATACAAAACGACAGACCTATTATTGGCCCCTATAATGTAAATAAAGAAGGTAGCGGCGATATGTACCCCAAAGCAGGTAATATGTTACACACTATACGGCAAGTAATAAATGATGATGAAAAATTTAGGCAAATTTTACGAGGTTTAAATAAAGACTTTGGGTTGAAAACCGTTACCACCGAACAAGTAGAAAAGTACATAAGTAAAAAAAGTAAACAAAATTTCAATAAAGTATTCGACCAGTATTTACGCACAACACAAATACCTGTGTTGGAGTATAAACAAGATGGATTTAAGGTAGAATATAGATACACCAATTGTATAAAAGGGTTTGATCTTCCACTAAAAATTAATTTTAAAGGCGAACGTTGGATAAAACCTACCGAAGAATGGAAATTGCTAAGCATTTATCCAGAGGGTGACAATAGTTTTAGTGTTGATGAAAATTTTTATATAAAAACAAAAAAGGTAGAATAAATTTTATCCCGCCGATTTCACAAAGAATGCAGATAAAAAATATAAAATTTACTTATAACAAAAAATCACCGACATCTGCGTAATCGGCTGGCAAATGCCTAATTTAGCACTATGAGTCAATTACGAAGGCAAAGCATTATTTCGTCGGGTATTGTATACATGGGCTTTGCTATTGGCTTGCTAAATACGTATTTATTTACTATGAAAGGTGGTTTTACACCACAACAATACGGATTAACAAATATTTTTATTGCACTAGCCACCATAATACAATCCTTTGGCAACTTAGGCATGAGTGCCTACATTTATAAATTTTATCCTTACTATAAAGATAATCTTGAGAATAAAAAAAATGATTTATTTACCTGGGCTTTATTACTTTCCTTAATTGGTTTTTGTATTGTGCTTATTGGTGGTATTTTTTTTAAAGATTTAGTAATACGGAAATTTAGTGCAAACTCCTCTTTATTAATAACTTATTATCATTGGGTTTTTCCGTTTGGTTTAGGATTTAGTTTATACACTATTTTTGAAGCATATGCTTGGCAACTAAAAAAATCGGTATTAACAAATTTTTTAAAAGAGGTACAGTTTAGGTTATTTACCACAATTTTAATTGTGCTAGTTTTTACAGGACTGCTTACCAAGTTTGATTTGTTTATTAAAATTTATTCCTTTTTATATTTAGCCATTGCTGCTATTTTAATAATAAATTTAATTGTAAAAAAGCAAGTTCATTTTACGTTTACCAAAAGCAGAGTTACAAAAAAATTCTTTAGTAAAATTTTAACCCTATCCAGTTTTGTTTACGGAGGATCTTTAGTGTACACTTTAGCCGCTGTGTTTGATACCATTGTTATAGCATCTGTATTAACAGATGGACTTGCACTAGCAGGTGTTTATTCTTTGGCACAAAATATGGCAAGTTTAATACAGGCTCCCCAACGTGGTATAGTATCATCATCTGTTGCTACACTTTCCCGAGCTTGGAAAGATAAACAACTAGAGAAAATTAATACCATTTACCATCGCTCCTCTATTAATATGCTAGTGTTTGCTGTGGCTGTTTTTTCGTTAATATGGTTAAATTTTACAGATGGTGTTTTTACCTTTAAACTTCAAAACCAATACTTAGATGCTCGTTGGGTTTTCTTTTTTATTGGCCTAATGAAAATTATAGATATGGGTTCAGGTGTAAATGCTCAAATCATTGGTACATCTACCTTTTGGCGTTTCGAATTTTTTACAGGTATTATTTTAATTGTAATAACCCTACCGCTCAATTATTATCTCACAAAAAAAATGGGTATTATAGGCCCCGCTATTGCCAATTTAATTTCGTTTACTATTTACAATGCAATTCGTTATTTTTTCTTGCTAAAAAAATTCAAGTTACAGCCTTTTACTAAGGAAACTATTTATACCATTTTATTAGGTATAGCAAGTTTTTATATTACTCATTTTCTATTTAATAATCAGCAAGGTTTTAGTTGGCTGGTACTACGTAGTCTATGCTTTATTGGGCTATATGGTAGCGGTACATTGCTATTAAAACTATCGCCAGATATTATGCCGGTTTGGCAAACCCTACTTAAAAAAATAGGCATAAAAAAAGAGCATTTTTAGCCGCTCTTATCAAACTATTTTAAGTTTACTTTATTCTTCAATTATTTCTTCTTTTTCTGTTGTTGGTCTTCCTCCACCAATATACTTTTTGTTATAATAGGTTTCATTTAAACTACTAATGGTAACGCCACTTTGTACACTACTATGTAAAAAATAACCATTCGCTAAATAAATCCCTACATGGCTTACACCTCCTCTTGTATTAAAAAAAACAAAATCACCTTCTATTAGCTCCTCTCTTTTAAGTTTGGTAGATACTCTATATTGTTCCCTTGCTGTGCGTGGCACACTAACACCATAAACATCTTTAAGTAATGTTCCGGTTAAACTACTACAATCAATTCCTTTTTTTGTAGTGCCACCATAGCGGTAACGAGTAGCCCACCACTCGTCCATAAATTTTAGTAATTTGGTATTGGTCATTGTTTCTACCTCTACATTCATGATTTGTGCAAATTTAAACTGCAAAGGAGTACATGTTTCAATAACATTTTTAACCTCACTAACTTTTGGTGTAAGTGTATTTATTTTAGAGGAAGAAGGTATTGGTGTAACCTCAACCGTTTCAACAGCTTTGAAGTCACGTAAAACTTCTATAGCATCAATAAATTTTACCTTTTTTGGGGTTTTTGGCACTTCAATAACCTGTATAGAATTTAAAGATTTTTGTGCTATGGAATCAATTGGTGTTGCTGAAAATAGTCCAATTAAGACAGCAACAATAAATAAGTTTTTCATACGTAAACTTGGGGGTTTAGGCGTATGTACTACTTAACCTTGTATTCGCTCAATCATCTTTGTGTCGTTACTTCTTTTGATTAGCTTTTAACTTTCTATCTGTCTTGTTGTACAAACTAGTAAATAAATAAATTTCTTATGCGTTGCTAAGGTAAGTCACAAAACCTTAAAATGCAACCCTCAAATGTAAACGATTGGTTATTAAGGAGTAAACGCTAAAGAGATGTATGCTACAATCGAATTCTACTTAATTAATAACCAATTGAATAACTATTTTTTTATAAGAGCATTAAGATTTGTAAGTTTGGTGATTAGCATAATTTTTAAAACGAAACAATCAAAATAAGGCCTTTTTGGGGTTTAGAATATGAAATTTTCTCACTTACACGTTCACACACAATTTTCTTTGTTAGATGGCGCAGCATCTATTAAAAACCTATATAAAAAAGCCATTGCCGATGGAATGCCAGCCTTAGCCATTAGCGACCATGGAAATATGTTTGGCGCTTTTGAGTTTGTAAAGGAAGCTTACAGCGATTATAATAAAAATGCTGATGGTACTTTAAAAGTAAAACCAGTAGTTGGCTGTGAGTTTTATATTACAAGCGATAGGCATCGTAAAACATTTAGTAAAGAGGAAAAAGACCCTCGAAATCATCAAATATTATTAGCAAAAAACGAACAAGGGTATAAAAACTTAGTTAAGCTAACATCGCTAGGTTATATAGAGGGCATGTACAGTAAATACCCTCGTATAGATAAGGAGCTTATTCATAAATACCACCAAGGTTTAATTGCTACCACTTGTTGTTTGGGGGCATTAGTACCGCAAACTATTTTAAAAAAAGGCGAAGCCGAAGGCGAAAACGAGTTTAAATGGTGGCTAAATATTTTTCAAGAAGATTATTATGTAGAGTTACAACGGCATGGCATACCTGATCAAGAAAAAGTAAACGAAGTACTTTTAAAATTTGCAAAAAAATACAATGTAAAAGTAATTGCCAGTAACGATAGCCATTATGTAGATCAAAAAGATTTTAATGCCCACGATATTTTATTGTGCATAAACACCGGCGAAAAACAAGCAACCCCAGCCCTACGTGAGTTTACCGATGATGATGTGTATGCAAAAAACAAACGCTTTGCTTTTCCTAACGATCAGTTTTATTTAAAAACGACGGAGGAAATGTCAAAAGTATTTGCAGATTTACCACAAGCCATTGATAACACAAACGAAATAGTTGATAAGATTGATTTACTTAATTTAAAAAAAGAAATTTTATTGCCTTTTTTTGAAGTACCAGCAAACTACAAAACACAAGATGACTATTTAGAACACTTAACATGGAGTGGTGCAAAAGAACGCTACAAAATTCTTACGCCAGAGGCAGAGGAACGCTTACAATTTGAGCTAGGCGTTATTAAAAAAATGGGCTTTGCTGGTTATTTTTTAATAGTAAGCGATTTTATAAAACATGGCAGAGATATTGGCGTATTTATTGGCCCGGGCCGTGGTAGTGCTGCAGGTAGTGCAGTAGCGTATTGCATTGGCATTACCAATATAGATCCTATAAAGTATAATTTACTTTTTGAACGTTTCTTAAATCCAGAGCGTAAGAGCATGCCCGATATTGACACGGATTTTGATGATGATGGACGACAAAAAGTAATAGATTATGTAGTACAGAAATACGGGAAAAATCAGGTGGCACAAATTATTACTTACGGTACTATGGCTGCTAAAAGTAGCATTGCCGATGTTGCCAGAGTTATGGATTTGCCGCTGGCAGAAAGTAGAGCCTTATCTAAATTAGTACCAGAACGACCGGGCATTAATTTAAAACGTTTATTGCATGCTCCCTACACCATAAAAGAAGCCAATGCTTCAACCAACACAACAGGCGAAAAATCGTTAGAGGAAAAAGAAGCCTTACAAGCTGATGATGTAGAAAATGTAAAAAAGCTAAGAGAAATTTACAACCGAAAAGATTTATTAAGTACCATTTTGCATGAAGCAGAAATATTGGAAGGTTCTGTTCGTAATACAGGTATTCATGCCTCTGCCATTATCATTGCACCAAAAGATTTAACCGAACTTTTACCTGTTGCCACCAGCAAAGAAAGTGAATTATGGCTAACACAAATTGAAGGAAATAGTATTGAAGAAGCTGGTGTAATTAAAATGGACTTTTTAGGTTTAAAAACCCTTAGCATTTTAAAAACTGCTCTTCGTTTAATAAAACAAAACCACGGTGTAGTTATTGATATAGATACCATACCGTTAGATGATGAACAAACCTACAAACTTTACCAACATGGCGATACAAATGGAACGTTTCAGTTTGAAAGCCCAGGTATGCAAAAATATTTACGAGAACTTAAGCCCGATAAATTTGATGACTTAATTGCCATGAATGCCTTGTACAGGCCAGGCCCTATGAGTTATATTCCTGAATATATTGACCGTAAACACGGCAAAAAACAAGTGCAGTACGATTTGACAGACATGGAAGAGCACTTAAAAGAAACGTATGGCATTACGGTGTATCAAGAGCAGGTGATGTTGCTATCGCAAAAGTTAGCAGGCTTTAGTAAAGGAGATGCTGATGTGTTGCGTAAAGCAATAAGTAAAAAACAAATTGCAGTGCTAAATAAAATGAAAACACAGTTTGTAGATGGAGCAACTGCAAAAAATCATCCGCTAGAAAAACTAGAAAAAATCTGGACCGATTGGGAAGCTTTTGCTGAATATGCTTTTAATAAAAGTCATAGTACTTGTTATGCTTTTGTAGCCTACCAAACAGCATATTTAAAAGCCCACTACCCTAGCGAATATATGGCGGCGGTGTTAAACCACTCTGGTAGTATTGATAAGATTACTTTTTTTATGGAAGAGTGCAAACGCATGGGCTTAAAAGTATTGGGACCAGATATTAATGAAAGCCAAAATGGATTTGCAGTAAATAAAAAAGGAGAAATACGCTTTGGATTTAGCGGCTTAAAAGGCGTTGGCGAAAAAGCTATTGAAGATGTAATTATTGAACGAGATAAACATGGGCATTTTAAAGATATTTTTGATTTAGTAAAACGAGTTAATCAACGTACGGTAAATAAAAAGTCGTTAGAAAGTTTGGTGTATGCAGGTGCTTTTGATTGTTTTAAGGCTTGGCATAGAGCTCAATATTTTTATCAAGCCCCTGGCGATGTGATGGCGTTGGAAAAAGTAATAAAATTTGGAAGTGTGTATCAAACCAATTCGGCATCCTCTACCAACACCTTATTTGGCGATATGATAATGCCCGATATTGTGCCGCCAAAATTATTGCCTTGTGAGCCTTGGCAGCTTATACAACAATTAGATTTTGAAAAAGAAGTTACGGGTATGTATATGAGTGGACATCCGCTAGATAATTACAAATTTGAAATGCGCCATTACAATATTTCATCCCTTGCAGATTTTACAGAATATAAAAATGCTGTAAACACTATGACAAACCCTGCAAAGCAATTTAGATTAGCAGGTTTAGTTATAGATGTACAACATAGGCTTACCAAAACGGGTAAAAACTTTGGCATTTTAACCATTGAAGATTACAGTGGTAAAAGCGAATTCTTTTTGTGGAGTGAAGATTATGTACGCTACACCAACTATTTAGAAAAAGGCATTATAGTACTTCTTGAAGGTGGTTTTAAAACAAGATACAAGAGCGATCAATACGAATTTAAATTGGGCAAACTTCATTTGTTAGAAACCATAAAATCAGCCTTAACCAAACAAGTAGTTATTGATATTGAGCCCCAATTTATTAATGAAACCCTCATAGATTTTATAGATAATAACATTAAAGAGCATCCCGGAAAAACGTCGTTAAAATTTAATATAAAAGAAAGTCGCCATAACCTAAAAGTTGGTTTATACACTTTAGAAAGTTGTTTTACCATGAACGATGATATGGCTATATTTTTAAATGAACATAAAGATTTGGAGGTGAGTGTGTTGACGGGTTAGCAGTTTTCAGTTGGCAGTTGAAAATCACTAAAATAGAAATTAAACAATTCAAACTAAAAATTCCTTTTTCCTTGCCTCCGTGGCATTTTAGGTAGTTTTTACAGTACAGACACAACAATAATTCAATTTACTCTCCGTCTCTTTGGTTTTCATTTTCTTCTTCGAATTCCGCCTTTTTTATTTTCTGTGCATACGTGGCATACAAAAAAGCCCCTTTGGTACATTAACATAATGTGGATATGTCCTTAATGCACATTATAAGTATTGGTTGTAAATTTGTAATTACAATAAAAATAAAATAATATTATTATGGCTTTAGAATTTACAGACGCAAACTTTAAAACAGATGTTTTAGAAAGCAATAAATTAAATGTAATTGATTTTTGGGCAGAATGGTGTGGCCCTTGCCGTGCAATTGGCCCAGTAATTGAAGAATTAGCAAAGGACTATGCTGGTACAGTAAATATTGGTAAGGTTAATGTTGATAATAATCCACAAATATCTACCACCTACGGCATTACAAGTATACCAGCTATTTTATTTGTAAAAAATGGCGAAGTAGTTGATAAATTAGTAGGTGCACAACCAAAAGCTAATTTTGTAAAGAAAATTGAATTACATAAATAATACCTACCAATTGCAACAATGATTTTAGTACGAAAGAGGCTGTCTTAAAAGACAGCTTTTTTTATATACAATAGTTTTAATTTTTTTACTTAGTAAGGATTTAAAAATACCGACAATACAAAATGAAAGTCATTGATATATTAATAACTAATTAATTAATCCCTATCAAAAAAAATGTCGCAAAAAGCAAAACAATTTATTTATTTTTAAAATCAATTCGCTTGGTTGGCTTGCCTTGTGTAGCACTATAATGTTTTTTAAAAGGATCTTCAAAACATTCCAATCAATCCTGTTTGCTAAAATGTAAAGTGGATGTGAATGATTTAACTGTTGTTCAAAACTGCTGTAAAAACCAATTTGTGCATCGTTTTTTTGCTTTGCTAGCATGATACAAATCTGTAAGATTTTTAAACGATTTGCTAATTTTCTTGCAGATTTATTTATCCATAATTTTGTATAAACTATTACTGATAAAGGGATGAAGAACTTTTTGAGGGGCGACTAATTACAACATTACACCTGTAATTATTAACTTAGTTTATGGGTTTTAGGCAACTCAAAAATTAGGTTTTCGCCATAAACTAATGCCGGAGTTTGGTAACCAATTTTAAAATTGCCCATAAGTATTTTTTGTACAATTAACAAGCTGCTGTGAGCTGTTAAGGAATATCCATCTAAGCAACTTAGACTTGCCGTTACTTTTTCGCCAGCTAAATTAGTTGCCTCTCCCCAAACTAAACTTTTACTTTTTAAACGTTGTTCATCACTTGGTCCGGTAGGTTTTGCTTTTATTTTTTTCTTAATAATGTTACGTATAAATCTTGTACGTAATAACCAATTAAATGCCCATTGAAATTTTAAAATGTTAACTATTTTGGGTTTTATGCCTGTGTAGGTTTCAATATTCAAAATACCTGTGGTAAAATATGCAGTAGAAATGTCGCCCCAAGGAATAGTCATTACAAATAATTTTTGCTCACCAAAATTTAACCACATCCCTTTGTGACCAAGCGGTGTTCTTTTAATCATGCCATTTTCCCTTACGCAACCACCTTCACCAATTTTGCTAGCCATGGTAATTGCAGTACCATGGGATAAGCCCCCATTAACAGATGCAAATGCTAATTTTAAATGAGTAGCATTGGGTAATTTATTTTTTAATTGCAGTGCAATACAATCGGTTGGCACAACATCAAACCCAACGCCAGGCATTACCATTATATTTTTTTCTTTGGCTTTTGTATCAAATGTTTTTAAATATTCAAACACACTTACATCGCCGTTAATATCTAAATAATGTACACCCGTTTTTAAACAAGCCGTTACCATTTGCTTAGCAGTTTGGCTAAATGGCCCAGCACAATGAAGTACAACTTTTACTTGTTGTAATGCAGTTTCTAATTTTTCAGTATCATTTAAATCAATAACTACGTAGGGCAGCTGCAACTCTTCAGCCATAGGCTTTATAGCTTCTTCTGTTCTGCCAGCAAGTATGGGTTGTAGGTTATATTTAGCAGCAAGTTTGGCAATTAATTGGCCTGTATAGCCATTTGCTCCATAAAGTAAAAATTGATTTTGCATAATTTTTTGGTTATTCACACGCTAATTAAAGTGATGCTATAGAAGTTGAAATGAACAAGAAAAAAATTACTTCAATCTGTCCTTATAATCTAATCCATTTTTTGCTAACGTGTCTTTTGCAATGGTATACCCAGCATCGGCATGGCGTATTACACCTATACCAGGGTCGTTACATAACACACGGCTAAGCCTAGCCGCAGCATCTGGTGTACCGTCTGCCACTATTACCATACCACTATGTATGCTGTACCCCATTCCTACTCCACCACCGTGGTGTATGCTTACCCAACTTGCCCCACCTGCAGTATTTACTAGTGCATTTAATATTGGCCAATCGGCAACAGCATCGCTACCATCCAACATCGCTTCAGTTTCTCTATTGGGAGAGGCTACGCTACCAGTATCTAAATGATCTCTACCAATTACTATGGGGGCTTTTACCTTGCCTGTGCGTACTAGTTCGTTAAATGCAAGCCCAGCTTTTTCTCTATCGCCCTGCCCTATCCAACAAATACGTGCTGGTAATCCTTGAAAAGCAATTTTTTCTTTTGCCATTTTCATCCAACGTAACATTCCTGTATTTTCAGGAAAAAGATTGATCATTACTTCATCGGTTACGGCAATATCGTTAGGGTCGCCGCTAAGTGCAGCCCATCTAAAAGGTCCTTTGCCTTCGCAAAATAAAGGGCGTATGTAAGCAGGTACAAAGCCAGGGAAAGCAAAACATCTATTAAGTGGAAAGTTAAGCGTTGAGCCTTGACCGCTATTATAACTTTCCACTTTCAATTTTCCACTTTCAACTTCTTGGGCTCTGGCTCGTAAGTTATTCCCATAATCAAATGTAATGGCTCCTTTATCCATTAATTGCAACATTAATTGTACATGCAAATACATACTGGAATAGCTTAATTGCAAATAGTTGCCTTTATCGGCTTCCCTTAATGTATTAGCTTGTTCGTTAGTTAAGGTATGTGGTATATAACCAATTAATGGATCGTGTGCAGATGTTTGATCTGTGAGGGTATCTGGTATACAATTTCTTTCGAGTAGGCGTTGGAGTAAGTTAATAGCGTTACATAAAATACCAATACTTACGGCTTTCCCTTCGGCTTTATATTTTAATGCTGCATCGATTGCTTCATCAATATCTGTATACTTTTCATCTAAATATTTTGTTTCAATACGTTTATCTATTCTCCATTCTTCCACCTCTGCAACTAAGGCTACGCCATCATTCATAGTAATAGCAAGGGGTTGCGCACCCCCCATTCCACCAAGCCCTGCAGTTACGTTTAGGGTATTACGCAATGTTCCACCAAAATGTTTTGTTGCTATTGCTCCATAGGTTTCGTAGGTGCCTTGTACAATACCTTGGCTTCCTATATAAATCCAACTACCAGCAGTCATTTGACCATACATCATTAAGCCTTTTTTTTCTAGCTCATCAAAATGTTGCCAATTAGCCCAGTTGGGTACAAGCTGACTGTTACTTAACAATACCCTTGGCGAATCTTTATGTGTTTTTAAAATACCTACAGGCTTACCACTTTGTATTAAAAGCGTTTCATCTTCCTCTAAAATTTTTAACGATGCGATTATGTTGTCTAACGCTTCAAAATTTCGGGCTGCTTTTCCTCTGCCTCCATACACAATTAATTCCTCTGGCCGTTCTGCAACTTCAGGATCAAGATTATTCAATAACATTCTTAATGCGGCTTCTTGCACCCAGCCTTTGCAATTAAGTGTTGTGCCTGTTGGCGTTTTGTATTTTATTGGATTGTAGCTCATATATTATTTTTTTCAGCCACAGATTACTCAGATTTTCACAAATAAAAATACATCTGTGATAATTTGTGTAATCTGTGGTAAATTATTTTTGTAAAAATTTTACTGCTTCTATCATATCATCATGCAAAATTCTATCTTGTTCGTTAAAACTTACTTGTTTTCTAAACGCAGTAACTATTTCCTCTATTTGGGGAGATGATTTTAATGGCCTCCTAAACTCCAATGCTTGCACAGCAGTTAACAACTCTATGGCCAACACTTTTTCTACATTATCTATAACTCGTTTACATTTAGTTGCAGCATTAGCACCCATACTTACATGATCTTCTTGATTATTGCTTGATGAAATACTATCAACACTAGCAGGTGTACACAATTGTTTGTTTTCGCTAACAATACCGGCAGCAGTGTATTGAGGAATCATTAAACCGCTATTTAACCCGGCATTTTTTACTAAAAATAGTGGTAGATTGCGTTGCCCACTAATTAATTGATACGTTCTTCTTTCACTAATACTTGCTAACTCACTCATGGCAATACATAAAAAATCTAACCCTAACGCTAAGGGCTGTCCGTGGAAATTTCCGCCACTTACAATTAAATCTTCTTCCGGAAAAATATTTGGATTATCTGTAACTGAATTTATTTCTTTAATAAAAATATCTTGCACATAATTTACCGTATCTTTTGTAGCCCCATGTACTTGAGGTATACATCTAAAACTATAGGGATCTTGTACTTGATTTTTTTGTTGGGTAGATAATGCACTTCCATTTAATAGGGCTCTAATTTTTGCAGCAGTTTCTACTTGTCCGTTGTGGTTTCTTATGCTATGTATTTTTTCGTTAAAAGGTTCTAGTGTGCAATCAAACGCATCTATGGAAATTGCTGCAATAACATCTGCCCATTTTATCAATCTATCTGCTTGTACTAAATTATGTAACCCATAAGCACTCATAAATTGTGTACCATTAATTAGCGCTAATCCTTCTTTACTTTTTAGTTCTATGGCTTGCCAATTAAACTTTTTTAACGCTTCGCTTGAGGCCATTTTTTCGCCTTGGTGCCAAACCTCTCCCATACCAATAAGTGGTAAACTTAAATGTGATAAGGGTGCTAAATCGCCACTTGCACCTAAGGAGCCTTGGGTATATATAACCGGAAATACATCGGCATTGTACATATCCATCAAGCGTTTTACGGTCTCTATTTGTACGCCACTATACCCATAACTTAATGATTTTATTTTTAGCATTACCATCAGTTTTACAATATCCAAGGGCACTTCCTCTCCCATTCCGCAGGCATGCGATTGTATAAGGTTGCTTTGTAATTGTTGCAACTGTGTTTTATCAATTTTTACATTTTGCAAATAACCAAAGCCTGTATTTATGCCATAAAATAAGGCATCGCTTTCGGTTAATTTTTTATCTAAATAATTGCGGCATTCTGTAATTCTAAAATGTGCA
>Ga0209550_10001000_pt1 | contig 27377 bp, 23 predicted proteins | sample LauGreSuBDMM15SN_2_FD_187567 | JGI IMG/M metagenome (GOLD analysis project Ga0209550, IMG submission 187567) | Freshwater lake microbial communities from Lake Michigan, USA - Su13.BD.MM15.SN (SPAdes) (version 5) | ecosystem: Environmental > Aquatic > Freshwater > Lake | place: Lake Michigan... | reverse complement strand
GGGCTTTTGGCGCCGTAGCGTCGGAGCTGTCGTAGGGCCTGGCGAGCTTGACCAGGCAAGGGCTGATCCAGCCGTGACCCTCCCCCCCGATCCCCTCGCCCCGCTGGCAGAGGCCCTGGCCGCCCTGCCAGCAGCACGGCGGCGGCAACTGCGCAACTTCCAGCCGGGGGGCAAGGCCGAACTGTGGCCCCAAGCGGACCCGGCGATTGGGCCCCTGCTGGATCTGGCCAGCAACGACTACCTGGGTCTGGGCCGCCACCCCCGGCTGCTGGCCGCCGCCCGCCAGGCCCTAGAGCGCGACGGGGTCGGATCAGGCGGCTCGCGGCTGGTGAGCGGCAGCCGGCCGGTGCATAGCGCCCTGGAGGAGCGGCTGGCGGACTGGCTAGGCCGGGAGCGGGTGCTGCTCTTTCCCAGTGGCTTCCAAGCCAACCTGGCCGCCGTCGGCGCCCTGGCCGATCGCCACAGCCTGGTGATCGCCGATCGCCTTTGCCACCATTCCTTGCTGGTGGGGGTTCAGGCCAGCGGAGCCCGCCTGCAGCGCTTCGCCCACAACGACCTGGCCGACCTGGAGAGGCGCCTAGACCAGGCCCGGGCCCAGGCGCCCAGCCAAAGGTTGCTGGTAATAAGCGAAAGCCTTTTCAGCATGGAAGGCAGCCAGCCGGATGCCGCTGCCCTGGCCAACCTCTGCGCCAAGCACGGCGCAGCCCTGCTGCTTGATGAGGCCCATGCCCTGGGGGTGCTTGGCCCCGGCGGCCGCGGCCTGGCCTGGGGCCAACCGGCCGTGACCCTAGTGAGCGGCACTTTCGGCAAGGCCTTCGGTGGTGGTGGCGCCTTCCTGGCCACCGGAGCGATCGCCGGCGAATGGCTATTGCAACAGGCCGGCGCCTTCCGCTACACCACCGCCCTGGCGCCGGCCCTGGCCGCCGCAGCCCTGGCCGCCTTGGACCTGGTTGAGGACAACCCCGGCTGGGGGCTGGCCCTGGTGGCGCGAGCCGAACGGTGGCGCGGGGCCCTGGCTAGCGCCGGTTGGCCGCGGCCGCCGGGCCAGGGGCCGATTTTGTCATTGCTTGTCGGCGAGGAGCAGGCGGCTCTGGCCCTGCAGCAGCGCCTCGAAGATCACGGTCTGCTGGCGGTGGCGATTCGGCCACCGACGGTGCCCCCTGGCACCTCGCGCCTGCGGCTGGTGCTGCGCCAGGACCTGCCAGCAGGCAGCCTGAAGCGGCTGCTGGAGGCCCTGGGGACGGCGCCATGAGCTTGGACCTGATCGCCATGCACGGCTGGGCCGGCAACCAGCGGGCCTGGGAGCCCTGGCGACAGGCCGCAGCCAGCCGCGGCTGGAGCCTGCATACGGGCGAACGGGGCTACGGCCGCCAAACGCCCCATGCGCCCCGTTGGCCCGGCGAGGGCGGGGCCGTGCTGGTCCATTCCCTGGGCCTGCACCTGCTGCCGGCAGAGCTTTGGAGCCAGGCCAGGGCCGTGGTGCTACTGGCCAGCTTTGGCAGCTTTGTGCCCCCAGGCCCCAGCGGCAGGAGCACCCGGGCGGCCCTAGGGGCGATGGCCAAACGGATCCACCAGGGCGAGCTGGCCCCCCTGCTGGACGAGTTCCTGGCCCGGGCCGCCGCCCCGGGCCGCCTGGACCAGCTGGCCTTGGGCGTCACCCAGGAGGGCAGCGACGCGGCGGGTGTCACTCGCCTACTGGAAGATTTAGCCCTGCTGGGCCACTGCGCCGGCCTGCCTCCGGCCTTCCCCCGCTCGGTGCCGGTGCTGATCGTGGAAGCCGGCGCCGATCAAATCGTGCCCGCCGCCAGCCGGGCCCTGCTGCGCCAGGCCCTACCCCAGGCCGAAAGCTGGACCCTGGATGGCATCGGCCACAGCCTGCTGGGACCACCCCTGATCGGCCCTGTCCTTGACTGGCTCGACCAAGGCCTGGTTGGACCTGGGCCCGGCGCCAAGCTCCAAAAGAGCGCAAGACCAGCCGCACCAGCCCATGGTTGAAACCCCCAGGGCCAGAACCAGAACCGCCGATCCAGCGCCCGCCACGGCCCTCTTTAGCGAGCGGGTGCGGGACTGCTTCAGCGGCGCAGCCAACCAATATGAAGGCGGCGCCCGGATCCAACGGGCGATCGCCTGGCGCCTAGGCCATCTCTGCCGGCCCCTGGCGATCGGGCCCGGCCCCAAGGCCGACCTGGGCGCCGGTACGGGCCTGCTGGCCCGCTCGATCGTCCTGCACCGCCCCGACCTGAACCTGCTGCGCCTGGACAACTGCCAGGCCCTATTGGAGCAGGAGCCCCCGCAGGCAGGGGCCAGCAGCCGCCTGCTCTGGGACCTCAACTTGGGCCTGCCCGCCCAGCTGGCCGGCGCCAGCCTGCTGGCCTCGAGTTTTGCCCTGCAATGGCTGGAGCAGCCCCGGCTCCAGCTGGACCAGTGGGCCAGCCAATTAGCCCGGGGGGGCTGGCTGGTTCTGGCCGTGCCCTGCTCAGCCAGTTTCGAGCAATGGCGCCAGGCGGCCGGGCGGGCCCGGGTGCCGTTCACGGGCCTGGCCCTACCCGCCGCCAGCGAACTGATCGAGGCGGTGGAGTGCCAACTCCAGGTGGTTCGCTGCCAACGGCTGCGCTTCAGCCGCCGCCGGCCCCAGGCCCTGGCCTTCCTAAGGGAGCTCAAGGCGATCGGCGCCCAGGCCAGCCCCACGGGCCAACTCAGCCGCACCGAACTGCGCCGACTCCAGACCCATTGGACCCCTAACCCGCCCAAATGCCCGCTGGAATGGGAGGTGCTGCTCCTGCTGGCACGCAAACCCTGAGCCAGCCGCCCACCACCCCCTTGAGCCACCCCCTGAGCCCCCAAGAGAACCAACCCCTACGCCTGGTGGTCTGCGGCACCGACACCGACGTGGGCAAGACCGTGGTCAGCGCCCTGCTGGTGCAGGGGCTCTCGGCCAGCTACTGGAAACCGGTGCAATGCGGCCTTGATGGCGGCGGCGATTGCGATCGGCTACGCGAGTGGCTGCAGCTGCCCGAGCCCCGGCTGCTGCCCGAGGCCTACCGGCTGGCCGCCCCGGTATCCCCCCACTGGGCCGCCGAACTGGAGGGGGCCAGGGCTGGCGTCACCGGTGGGCCGATTGAGCCCAGCCGGCTGGCCCTGCCCGCAGTGGCGGGGGCGTTGGTGGTGGAATGCGCCGGCGGGCTGCTGGTGCCCCTGCGCCGGGACCGGCTCCAGATCGAGCAGATCCAGGTCTGGGGCCTGCCGGTGCTGCTGGTGGCCCGCAGTGGCCTGGGAACCTTGAACCACACGCTGCTCTCCTTGGAGGCCCTAGCCCAGCGGCGCATTCCCGTGCTCGGCTTAGTGCTCAATGGCCCACCCCACGCCGACAACCCCAGAACCCTGGCCGCCCTGGGGGGCGTACCCCTCCTGGCCTGCCTGCCGCCCCTAGCGGCCATTAACCGCCAAAGCCTGGCCGCCCTTTGGCAAACGAGCGGCCTGGGCGATGCCCTAGTTGCAGCAGCCAGGGACCTCCTGTCCCAACCAGACCCCAACCCCATGCACCGATGAACTGGCATCCCAACCTCTGGCACCCCTTCACCCAGGTGGCCGGCGCCGATCCGCCCCTGCGGGCCGTGGGCGGCCAGGGCGCCCTGCTGGAGCTGGACGACGGCCGCCGACTGATCGATGCGATCAGCAGCTGGTGGGTGACCCTGCATGGCCACGGCGAACCGACGATTGCCGCCGCCATCGCCGCCCAGGCCCTCCAGCTGGAGCAGGTGATCTTTGCCAATTTCAGCCATCCGGCCGCCGAAACCCTGGCCAGCCAGCTGGCGGCCCTCAGCGGCCTCGAGCGCCTGTTCTTCTCCGATAACGGCTCCACCGCCGTGGAGGTGGCCCTCAAAATCGCTTGGCAGTGGTGGTACAACCGCGCCGAGGGGGGGGAGGGCCCGGCCCGCCAGCAGTTAATCGCCTTTGAGGGCGCTTATCACGGCGACACGGTGGGAGCCATGAGCGTGGGGGAGCGCTCGCTGTTTTCCGCCCCCTTTGAGCCCCTGCTGTTCGGGGTGGCCCGCTGCCCCTGGCCAGCCACCTGGTGGGGCGATGACACGGTGGAGGAGCGGGAACGGCAGGCCCTCAGCCACCTGGACCAGCTGCTGGAAGTGCCCACCGCAGCCGTGATCCTGGAGCCCCTGGTGCAGGGGGCCGGCGGCATGGCCATGGTGCGGCCCGAGTTCCTGCAGGCGGTGCAGGCCCGGGTGCGGGCGGCGGGGGCCCTGCTGATTGCCGATGAGGTGATGGTGGGCTTCGGCCGCAGCGGCTCCCTATTCGCCAGCGCCAGGGCTGGCCTGCAACCCGACCTGATGGCCCTCTCCAAGGGCCTCACCGGAGGCTTCCTGCCAATGGGGGTGACCCTGGCCAGCGAACGGTTGTTTCAGGGCTTCATCGATAGCGATCCCGGCTACGCCCGCACCTTCTTCCACGGCCACAGCTTCACGGCCAACCCCCTCGGCTGCGCCGCCGCCAATGCCAGCCTGGCCCTGCTCCAGGCCCAACCGGAGCGCTACCAGGGGTTCGCCGCCAGGCATCGGCCCCACCTGGAGCGGCTGGCGGCCCACCCCCGCGTGCACCGGCCCCGGCTCTGCGGCAGCATCGCCGCCTTCGACCTGGCGGTGGAACAACCGGGCTATCTGCATCCAGCCGGTCGGGAGCTGCAACGGCGGGTGCTGGCCGAGGGAGTGTTCCTAAGGCCCCTGGGCCCGGTCGTCTACCTGCTGCCGCCGTTGTGTCTCACGGATAAACAGCTGGAACGTTGCTATTCAGCTATCCGTCGTGCCCTGGACGATCTCTAAGAGAGGGCCCGCCAAGGCCCGGACCCCAGCCCAGGCCTGGCTATCAGGGACCCGCCAGGATCGCTGCCTCCACATCAGCCCGGGAGAGGCCGTAGGGAAATTGGCGCCGGGCGGAGGGCGTCGCCGAGCCGTCGCTCGCGCTACTTGGCTGCCAAACCACGATGATCTCCCCGACCCCCAGTTCCAGATCGGCGCTCCAACCGCCATGGCGCAGGCGCCAAAAACAGGGCCGTCCCGGCTGCTGCACGGCCCCGAGCACGGCCAACCAGGCCTCGATCGCCGGGAGCGGATGGTTGTAAAGGGGCGTCTGGGCCGGCGGCAAGGAGGGTATGGGCAAGGGCAACTCCAAGGCAACGACCAGTCTGGGGTGCTGGCGGGGGCGCCAGGGGATCCGGGTAAGCCCCTACCCCTGCAACCCCACCTACGGAATCGACGGGGCCTGCAGAGATGACCTCGGCAGGGACAGGGAAGGGGCGGAGGGAGCCGGCTGCGAGGGCTCCAGAGTCTCCTGGGCAGGCCACCAACTGGGTTCGCGCACCAGTTCCGTGCCGCGCATCCAAGCCAGACCCACCCCCAGCACTAGGCAGAACACCAGGGCCAGGCCCAGCAGCAACAGGGCAAACCACTCGCCCCCGGACAGGGTGCGCCGCACCGAATCTGGCCTAGGCAGGCCCTCACCAACGCCCTGGCGACTGGCCGGGCCTGGGCTAGTTCCTAGGGAAGGGTCCGGGCCACCAGCCGCCGCCTGCGCCGCCGCCGCCAAACTGGCGTCATAGGCGCGGCGCCGCTCGGGATCGAGCAAAATGACATAGGCCTGGCGAAGCTGGCTGAAGGACTCCTGGGCAACAGCCGCCGGCAGGCTTGTGGTGTCGGGATGGAGCCGTTTGCTCTGGCGCCGAAACGCTTGACGCAGTTCCTCTAGGGAGGCGTCCTCGGCCAGCTGCAGCAGGCCATAGAAACTTTGCGGGAGCAAGGCCTGAGGCGACCCCTGGGCGCCGGTCTGGGGCCCAGGGCTGCCGCCGCTGTCTGGGCTGCTGGCTTGGCTGCTGAAGTTGCCGGCAGCCACAGTGGTCGCGCCTGATTTGGGGGATCCTAGGCACCAGGACCGTGTCCCCCGTTGATACTCAGCCAGGATGCCCCCGAAGCAAGACACCGCCCCATCCCCCATCGACTCCCCGTTCGCGTCCCCCTCGGAGCTCCTTTGGCAGGAGCTGGGCTGGACCCCGTCAGCCGGGCAGCTGGCCCAATTCCTGGCCCTGCAGGAGCAACTGCGCCTCTGGAACAGCCGGCTCAACCTCACCCGGCTGGTGGAGGACGAAGACTTCTGGATTTCCCAGCTTTATGACAGCCTCTGGCCCCTGGTGGCGCGCCTCAACGCTCCGCCCGGCCCCCTGCGCTGCGTCGATGTGGGCACTGGCGGCGGCTTCCCGGGGCTGGCAGTCGCAATCGCCCTGCCCCAGGCCCGGCTGACGTTGATTGATTCGGTCGGCCGCAAGGTCGAGGCGGTGCAAGCCATGGCCCAGGCCCTAGGGCTGACCGAGCGGCTCAGCCTGCGCTGTGAGCGGGTGGAGCGGAGCGGCCGCGAGCGCAGCTGCCGCGGCCAGTTCGACCTGGCCCTGGCCCGGGCCGTGGCCGCCGCGCCCGTGGTGGCCGAATACCTGGTGCCGCTGCTAGCCCAAGGCGGCGAGGCCCTGCTCTACCGGGGCCACTGGAGCGATCAAGATGGCAAGGATTTGGAGCGGGCCCTGGTGCCCCTGCGGGCAGGCCTGGAGCGCCAAGAACGCCGCAATCTGCCGGCCGAGCGGGGCGTGCGCCATGTCCTCGTGCTGCGGCCCCTAGGACCATGCCCGGCCGCCTACCCCCGGACCGTGGGGGTTCCTGCCAAGCAACCCCTAGGCAGCCCATGAGCCCTCAATCAGCGCTCGAGAGCCGCTGGCTGGGGGCGCCGCCCAGGCGCTGACGCAACTCGCGCAGGATCGGTGGAATCACCTTGGCCCAGGGGCTCTCGCCGAGCACTGCCAGGAGTTCGGCTTCGCTCACCGTGGCATCGAGGGCATCGGCGTTGGCACCTGGGAACCAGTGGCCGCCGGCACCCAGCAGGCCATAACGGGCCCGGCCGTAGGCCTCCAGGTCCCAGGCCTGGAGCAGGTTGTGGAGCCAGAGCAGGGTCGGCAGGTTGATCCCCCCCGGCGTGTCCTGCCAGGCGGGTAGACCCTGGTGCCAGCTGGCGAGCCAGGCTTCCCCCAAGTGCTCAAGGCGGGCCCGCTCCAGGCGCTCCAGCACTGGCGGCAGGAGCTCAGGGGCCTGGCCCAGCAAGCCCACCGCCTGCAAGTGCAGGTCGAAGTCGCTGGGCCGCGCCGCGCCAACGCTGATCGTGTGCACCCCCGGCCAGCTCAGACAAAACAGGTCGTTGACGACGATCGGATGCAGGGGAGCGCAGAGCTCGAGCAGGCGCTCGGAGGGGTGGTGCAGGTGGCCGCCCTTGTCGGTGGGACTGATCAGGAACACGCCCATGTCATGGCGGTTGGCAGCGGCAATCGCGGGGGCGTTGTCCTGGCGGATCAGGTACCAGTGCAGGTTGATGTAATCGAAGCGGTCGCTTTCAATCGCCTCCAGGATCAGGGGCAGGGGCCCATGGGTGGAAAAGCCCACCGAGCCGATCCGTCCCTCGTCCTGCCAGCGCCGGGCCACCTCCAGACAGCCGCCGGGCCGCAGGGCCTGCTCCAGGTGCTTGGGCTGGTTGATGCCGTGGATCGAGAGCAGGTCGATCCGGCCAGGGGCACCCGGGCGATCGAGCCCGAGCCGCTCGAAACTGAGGCGGAGTTCGGCTTCAAAGCGAAGCGGATCCTCCTGGGGAGGCAGCTTGGTCTGGAGCAGGCGCTCGGGATCGGGGCACTCAGGCAGCAACCAGCCCAACTGCCTCTCGGAGGTGCCGTAATGGCGGGCCGTTTCGATGTGGTGTAGGCCGCTTGCCACGGCCCGTTCCAGGGTGCTCAGCAGGTTGGCCTGGCTCTCCGGGCTGATCTGGTCAGCCGGCAGGTCACTCCAACTCTGCTGAAAGCGCATGCCCCCCAAAGACAGCAGCGGCATGGCCAATTCGGTGCGGCCGAAGCGGCGGGTGGGGATCGGCACTAGGGGGCGGCCAAGGCGGCTCAGGGGCGCGGCAGGGTCCGCTTGACCCTGGCGGGGGAGGGCAAACCGAGGGGCTGGATCTCCTGGCTGGCGAGCTGGGCCTCGAGCCCGGGCAGGTCCTCGTAGGCGACCCAATGGATGCAATCCACCGGACAGGTGTCGATTGCCTCCTGGATCAACTCGGTGCTGTCCCCGTCCTGACGCAGGGCCCTAGAGCGACCCCAGAGGGGCTCCACCAGAAAGGTCAAGCTGGCGACATGGGTGCAATAGCGGCAGCCAATGCAGACGGCCTCATCGACCCAAACGGCCTTCTGGCGCAAGGCACCCCCGAGCAGGGGCTCCGATCCGGTCGGTCCGCCAAGGGGACGGGCGCTGGCCTGGAAGGCGAGGGATGGATCAACCGGGCCTGGCATGGGCTGATGCGGGATGGGCTGATGCGGGATGCTCTGCTGAGGGTGCTATTGGCTTGGGATGGATCGGGGCCTAGCCGTCCCAGCGAGTCACCACCAGTTCGATGCTGCCATCGGCGGCCACCTGTTGCTCGCTCACTTCAAAACCCTCCTGGGCCGTGGCCGCCAGGATCGTGCGAAGGGCGTAGCGCTGGGACAGGCGGGCCAAGAAGCGCTCCACCGGGGCGGGCTGCTTCCAGAGGTCCAGATCGGCCACCAGCTCGTAGCTGCCGATGGTGTCATTCCAGCGGAAGCCAATGTCCGTCCCTTCGGGCTGGGCGATGGCCAGATCGGCGATCACGGTCTGGCCGCGGTAACCGCGCACCGGCCGCTCGCCCTCACTCGGCTCGTGGCCCAGGTCGCGCAGGGCTTCGATCAGGGCGCCGCGGTCGCGCAGTTCGGTCTTGATGGTGCTGAAGTGGGACATCGGGGGACCCTCAGGTGAACGGCTTGGGGGGAAAGGCGATCTGGGCCATTTGGGGGATTCCAGAACGGGAGATGGAACGAACGGTGATCCGGGGGCTGGCCCTAGGTGGATTGCTGCTTAACCGAAGCCTGTTGATCAAGGCTGGTCAAAGTATCCAGTCCATAGGCCTCGGCGGTGGCGCGAGAGGAGAGCACGGTGCCCAGGCTGGACTCGATCGCGCCAGTAAGGGCCTGGCAGGCAGCTCCCTGCAAGCCAATCACCTCCTCCTCGACCCTGCCATTGGCCAAGATGCGGTAACGAATCGATTGCTGGCCCATGCCAGAGGTGCCCTCAGTGGAGCGAATGCTAGCCGGGGTAACTAATGGGTGAGGTTCCAAACCCAACGGGCTCACCATCGTCCCTGGCCAAACTGAACTAGCTGAGCAGGCCCTCATTAACCAGGGTGTGGAGCCGTTCGAGCACCTCGGAATCTTCGAGCTGTTCAAGCGCCAGGCGGGCCTCGTCACGCACGGTGGGATCGGTGTCCTGGAGGAGGGCCTGCACGAGGGCCTGCTCCACATCCCGCTGCCGCGGCTCTACCAGGTCGCCATAGAGCCGGCCCAGGGACCAGGCGCTGTTGCTGCGAACCACCGGCTCGCTGTCGATGCGCAGGCTCACCAGCAACTGACCGGCGGCCTGGTCGGCCTTGGCCAGACCCGTAGAGCCGGCATCGGCCAGGGTGCTAGAGGCCCAGAGGCGCACGGCGGCAATGTCGTTCTGCAGGGCCCGGATCAAGGGGGTCATCACCGGCGCATCCGGGTAGCTGCTCAGGCTCCAGGCCACGGCCTTGCGCACATACCCATTGCTGTCGTTCTGGAGCAGGGCCAGCAGGGGCGCCAAGGCCTGGGGGGCAGGGTTGCGGCCCAGGGCATAGACGGCGCTCATGCGTTGAATCGGGCAACTGGCACCCAGCAAGGGCAGCAACTTGTCTGGGGCGCGGGGGTCCCGGTAGGTACAAAAGATCCGCAAGCCCTGCATCCGTTCATCGGTACTGCCCTGCAGGAGCACCAGACCAAGGTCACATTCGGCCGCCATATCAGGCTGGGCGGCATCCATATCCAGGTCGTCGAGGGGATCGCCAAGCAGCTCCTCCGCCAGCTCGGAAGCCAGGACCTCCGGGTCCAGGGCCAGCTCGGCCGGGCTGTGGGAGAACGGGTGCAGGGAATCCGCCATGTCCAGATCGTAAAAGCCAGCCTGGCCCTGGCCCCCGCGCCCGGACTAATTGTTCAGGTCGGTAGGTCAGCCCAGGGGAGCGGGAGCGGCCATGTCCCCCGGCAGCCAGATGCGGGCACTAACCGCAAACAGGGCCAGGCCAAACAGCACCACGATCGCAGCCGGCAACAGGGTTGAACGGAAAAATTGCACGGGCTGGCGGCTCAGGAACCCCATTCTGGCGGGATTGCGGTGGGCTAGGGGGAGAGAGCAGCCCATAGCCAACTCAAGGGTTAAAGCTCTTAACGCGTTGGCAGGGCCCCAGGGTGATCGCCTAAAAGCTCTGGGGCCTAGGCAGCGTCCGCGCCCCCAGGGCTGGGAAGCGAGCAATGGTCATCAGTAAAGCAATCCTAGGGTTGGCCCATTTGAGCCGCCTGCGATGCCCCCCCAGCCCGTCGCCGCGGCCGGCACCTGGCGGCGCCTCACTGCCGTGGCTGCCGAGGGGGTGGCGAGCGGCACTCCCTACATGGTGGGCACCAAGCTGCTGCAGGGCTGGCTCGCCGCCAGCGGGGTGCCCCTGGGCCTGATCGGGTTATTGGCCTACGCCGAATTGCCCTACACCCTGAAGATGGCCTGGGCGCCACTGCTGGATCGCTGGCCAATCCCCTGGCCCGACCGGCGACGGGGCTGGCTACTGCTGGTGCAGCTGCTGCTCGTCGCTCTCATCGCCGCCATGGCGGGGCTGCGCCCCGGCCAGGATCCCGCCAGCCTCACGGCCATCGGCGTCATGGCGGTAGCCCTAGCCGTGGTGAGTGCCACCCAGGACATATTGGTCGATGCCTACCGCACCGATCTGCTGCCGCAGCCGGAACGGGGAGCAGGTGCCGCCGCCACAAACCTGGGCTACCGAGGCGCCATGCTCGCCATCGGGGCGGGAGGCTTCATTCTTGCTAGCCGCTACGGCTGGCCCCTGGCCTTCTGCGGATCGGCGGTTCTGATGCTGCTGGTGGTGCCCTTCACGCTCACGGCCCCCCCCCTGCCGCCCATCGAGCACCAAGTGCGCAGCCTCCGCCAGGCGGTGGTCGGTCCGGCGCGGGAGTTCGTGCATCGAACCGGCCGCGGGCGGGCCTTGATGCTGCTGGCGCTGGTGTTGCTCTACCGCTGGCCCGACGGCCTGCTCAATGTCATGGCGGTGCCGTTTCTAATCCAACAGGGTTTCTCACCTGCCGTGGTCGGTTCCGTGCTGGCGGGCTGGGGCATCGGCGCCACGATTGTTGGCACGATCCTGGGCGGCCTGCTTTTCAGCAAGTTGGGCATGAACCGCTCCCTCTGGGTGTTTGCCTTGGTGGGAGCGACTGGCAACCTGGGTTACTGGGCCCTGGCCCAGTTCCATGGCGGCAGCACCGGCCTGCTACTGGCGGTGGGCCTAGAAAACCTCGGTGGCGGCCTAGGGGGGGCCGTGTTCGTGGCCCTACTAATGGGACTGTGCAATCCCCGCTTCTCGGCCACCCAGTACGCCCTGCTCTCGGGGGTCTACGCCCTGAGTCGCTCGGTGCTCTCTGGCCAGGCGGGCTTCGTGGCGGAGGGGGTCGGCTGGAGCAGTTTCTTTCTGCTTACGGCGGCGGCATCCTTACCAGCCTTCCTTTTAATGGCCTGGCTGGCGCCATGGCATGGCGATGGCGTCAAGGGTTCCTTCGACCCCAGCAGGGATTCCACCTGAATATCCGACGGAAGTCCAGATCAAGGGGGGGTATGGGCCAAGCCGGACTAAGCCGGTTCGAAGCTGCCCCCGAGGCGTCGCCGCAACTGACCGCAGGCCGCATCGGCATCGAGGCCACGACTTGCCCTCACACTCACGGCAATGTGGCGCTGCTCTAGGCCCCGCCGAAAGGCCTCCACCGCCGCCGGATTCGGCCGTTGAAACTCCTCCTCCTCAATCGGGTTGTAGGCGATCAAATTGACATGGCTCTGGAAACCCCGCAATAACTTGGCTAGGGCGGCGGCGTGGCGCGGCTGATCATTAAGGCCCCCCAGCAGGATGTATTCAAAACTCACCCTCCGGCCCGTGATTGCCACATAGCGGCGGCAATCCTCGAGTAAGTGCTCGAGCGGATAGGCCCGGGCCGTGGGGATGAGCTGCTCGCGCAAAGCCTGATCGGGGGCATGCAAACTCACCGCCAAGGTGAACTGGGCCCGTCCCAAGCGCTCTAGGGAACGCTCCGCCAAGGTTGGCAGCGTGTGGGGAACCCCAACGGTGCTGACCGTAATTTGCCGTTGGGCCATACCCAGATCTCGGCAAAGACAGTCGATAGCCGACAACACGGCATCGATATTAAGCAGCGGCTCTCCCATGCCCATGAACACCACGTGGCTGGGCCGTTTCTCCATCACCTCGCGCACACTTAGGACCTGGTCAACAATCTCGTGCACCGCCAACGAGCGCTGGAGACCACCCTTACCGGTGGCGCAAAAGCGGCAGGCCATCGGACAGCCCACCTGGGTGCTAACGCAAGCAGTCAGGCGATCTAGGGCCGGAATTCCAACAGTTTCGATGCTGAGGCCATCGCTAGTGGCTAGCAACAATTTGGTCGTGCCATCCCGGGCCACACTGCGGTGTAATTCCCGCGAGCGGCCGCTCCAATCGAAGGCCCCTGGGGGGGGCTCGCTAGTGAGGGCTTCACGCCAACCCTTGGGCAGCACGGAGATGGCCTCCAAACTGCGGACACCCTTGGTATAGAGCCAATCATGGAGCTGGCGGCCACGAAAGGGCGCCTGTCCCTGGGCCATAGCCCAGGCCTCCAGTTCGGCCTGACCAAGTCCCAACAGGGGGATGGCCGAACCCATCAGGGCCAAACCAACAAACCGTGACCCAGGTTCACTTCCACCGCCAAAAGGGCAATAAAACCAAGCATGGCCGCCCGGCCATTAAATAGTTCGGTATGGGTGTGGAAGCCAAAACGAGGCAATTGCCGCTTCGGAACCAAGGTGGGTTGGAGCATGGCCAAACGATCGAAGGAACAAAAAAGCAGAACCCGGAGCTAGCCGGTTTCAGGGACTGCCTGCTAAGGCCAGGCGGAGAGCTCAGTCGTCGCTCAACAACCCCTCTTCCTGCAGTCCCTCAAGGGCCGCTGGATCCGGCAACAATTCCTCCTCCAAACCATCTTCAACGGTGGGGCGGGTAAAGGCTGCCACACTGCTCACCGAGGCCTCGATGCCGTGGCGGCTGCGGGTCGCCTCCAGCTCATCATCGGATGGATCGTCCAGCAGGGCTTGGGCAGTAGCCGCAGGGGCTGCGGGCATCTCCACCGTGTAGTCAGGGCGAAGGTTCTGCATGCGGCGATAGCCGGCAGGATCCTCATCAAGGATATCGGGATGGGGGCCGGCCTCGGCGCGAAGCTCCTCTTCAAAGCCACTGAAGCCAGTGCCAGCAGGAATTAGGCGACCGATGATCACGTTCTCCTTGAGGCCGCGCAGCCAGTCACTCTTCCCTTCGATCGCAGCCTCGGTGAGCACCCGGGTGGTCTCTTGGAAGGAGGCCGCCGAGATGAAGCTGTCAGTATTGAGGGAGGCCTTGGTAATGCCCAAGAGCACGGGTGTGAACTCGGAGGGTGCGCCACCGGTAATCGCCATGGCCGAATTGACCTGCTCCACCTGACGCAGTTCGATCAATTCGCCCGGCAGCAAGGTAGTGTCGCCGGCATCCTCAATCCGTACCTTGCTGGTCATCTGGCGCACGATCACTTCGATGTGCTTGTCATCAATGGTGACACCTTGGGATTTGTAGACGTTCTGCACTTCCTGCACAAGGCGGAACTGCAACTTAGAAAACGCTTCTTGGGCCGCTTCCATGGTGGGCTTGCGCAGGCGCAAATCCTCGAAGTACGACTCAAGCAATTCGTGGGGGTTGATCGGGCCATCCGTAAGCGATTCACCGGCCGTTACCTGCTGGCTATCGCTAACCATCACGTTGCGCCCAAGCAAAATCGGGTACTCCGTGATTACATCGTCCTCTTCAATTACAGATACTGTGATTGAATCATCCTCCCCTCCCTGCTTAATCTGCACCGTGCCGCTCTTGCGGCAGAGAATGGAGGATTCCCGGGGGCGACGGGCCTCCAACAGTTCTTCAATCCGCGGTAGACCCTGAACAATGTCACCGGTCTTTTGACGTTCAAACACAAGGAGGGCAAGGCTATCACCGCGCTGCACCAACTCGCCATCGCGAACGTGGAGCACTGAATCTGGCGACACCATGTAGGGACGGCCTAGGCGCACGGTAATCGAGCCGGGCTCTAACGCTTCCACCTTGCCGCAGCAGGGCGAAACGATACCTTCAGCCAAGGGATCGCCATCAACCAAGCGTTGACCAATTTGCACCAAAGGTGCTAATCCACCTAAGTCGATTGTACGGGTATCTCCGGGGCGCTCCACAATCAGGCGACGAATCGGCTCCCCCTCCACCAGATCCGGCATTTGGACAATGCCATCTTCCTTGCAAAGGATTTGGGTGGTAGCCACCACATCGCCGCTCTTGACAGCAATGCCATCTTCCACCTGCAATTCGGTGTGTGTGGAACCGTGACTTGCATCTGAAAGCGTGTCGCGACGAACCAATAGGGTCTCCAGGATCACCAACTGCAAGCGCTCGATGGTTTTGGCGCGCTTATCGGGCACGGCCTCCACATCGATAGTCATTTGGGGGGTGGTTTCGTAGGTCTCCAGAATAAGCTGGGTTCGCAGCAGTTCAACTCCCTCCACGGACTTAATTAGTTCTCCATCTTTGTACTGAAGGCGCTGAATAGCTTTGAGTCCTAGGGAAGGGCCACCGTTCTGCTTGATACTTCCGAGATCGGGAAGGTGAGCAGCATCAGGGATACTGTATTCTTCAACAGGCCTTAGCAACACGGCGCCACCTTCCGGTGTATCCACCGCCTCCACAAAGACCATGGCATCAGCGATTAAACCGGGGGCAACCTCATCGCCAAGATTAACCATTTTACCGTCGTCGGCATAACGGGACAGCGCCTTGCTATCGGCCACTAGGTGTAGGCTGCCAGAGCGCACGATAATCTCGCGCAGAATGTCATTCTTCTGGGTCACCGTAACAATGCCGGCGGTCTGACTGAAGATGTCCTTGACAACTTCAGTGCCAGCCTCGATCCACTGGCCATCCTCAATCATCAACAGGGAAATATCCTTGTTGATTTCATGGGTTTCCTGGGGGACCCAAAGCAAGGTGCCACCCTTGTTGACCTCAAAGCCATGCTTGGCAGAGCGAGACTTCTTAATCGAAAGGCCGGGGGCATATTTCACCAAACCGCCAGTTTGGGTCCGGAAGCGATCATCTGCTAATTCGGCAATCACTTCGCCACTACCAATCTTACTGCCGGGGGCAGTTTTAAGCAGGTAGCGAATATTTTCCTTTCCCTCTAGGTGCCAAATTTCGCCGGAATGGGTTGATTCACCAACTAACTTACAATCCTTGAGGGTTAAGCTAGAGGTAACAATTTGCACTTCACGGGAGTCACCTGTCGATTCGCGCAGTCGCACGGCACCGCCATATTCGCTCACAAGCCGACTTTCGGCCAGCACATCACCGGTGTGAACAGGAACAGTGCCATGGACAACCGGTTGGGCATTGGGCGGCAAGTTATAGACATCGCCACTGAACACCCAGAGACGTCCCAGTCTTTGGGCTTTTAGGGTGATGTTGCCCTGGCGGTCTGTCACTTCTCGAGGCTGGATCACATCCTCATAGCGAACCTGGCCAGCCAGATCGCAGATCACATCCTTAGTGACCTTCTCAACGCTCTTCTTAACAGCAGCACCGGCCGAAATCTGGGCCAAAATAAAATCAGCAGGCACCTGGGCGCCATCGTCTACGAAGAGAATCGAGCCGGTAGTGATCTCAAGCCGTTGTAGGCGACCCTTAGCGGTAGGCTTCACCTGCAGGTTGAAATCGGTTTCAGCAATCTGGGCTTCAACGCCATGGGGCGTGCGGAAGGCCCGCACCCGGGCCTTAGCATCAAATTCCACGGTGCCTTCGATCAGCGAACGAACCACACCGGTCTCGGCCGTCGACACACCACCTGTGTGGAACGTGCGCATGGTGAGCTGGGTACCCGGTTCACCAATCGATTGGGCAGCCACAATGCCAACCGCTTCACCCAAATCAACCAATTGGTTGTGGGCTAGGGCCCAGCCATAACACTTGCGGCAAACTGAACGGGCTGCTTCGCAGGTGAGCGGTGAACGCACCACCACGGTTTTAACTCCGGCTTCCTCAATCCGACGCGACAACGGTGGATCGATTTCGCCATCGCGATCAACCAGGATTTCACCATTGGCATCAACCACGCGCACGCCAGCCAGGCGACCAACCAGCTTGGCAAAGAAACGACCCTTTTCATCGGCGTCGATCGGAATACCCCGGGTGGTGCCGCAATCGTCCTCACGCACAATCACATCCTGGGCCACATCCACAAGACGGCGTGTGAGATAGCCCGAGTCAGCCGTGCGTAGGGCGGTATCCACCAAGCCCTTGCGGGCACCGTAGGAGGAGATGACGTATTCGGTGACTGTTAGGCCTTCGCGGAAGTTAGTGCGAATCGGCAAGTCGATGATTTCGCCTTGGGGGTTGGCCATTAGGCCACGCATGCCCACCAACTGGCGCACCTGGGACATATTGCCCCTGGCCCCAGAGTTCGCCATCATCCAAACCGAATTGAGCGGGTCGTTGTCGTTGAAGTTCTTTTTAACTTCCTCAACAAGACGCTCGTTGGTTTCGGTCCAGGTATCGATCACCTTGGTATGGCGCTCCACCTCGGTGATCTCACCTAGGCGATAACGCTCTTCCGTATCGGTAATTTGTTGCTCGGCTTCAGCCAACAAACGGGCCTTTTCACCAGGAATGCGCAGATCCTCAATCGAGATCGACACGGCCGCCTGGGTTGCGTAGCGGAAACCGAGGTCCTTGAGGTCATCGGCCATGGATGCCGTAGCGGCGGTGCCATGGTGCTTGAAGGCCCAAGCCATCAGGGTGCGCAGGGCCTTCTTATCAATGACCCGGTTGCGGAAAGGGGCCGGCGCTTTGCTTAGCGGTGCAACAGCACCTAAAACAGACAAGGCAGCTTCAGCAGCGGCAGCCGCTGCTGCGGCTTTTTTGCTGATTTTCTTGCTGGTCTTCTTGGCGGGGGTGGCAGTCATGGCAGCTCGCGAAGCGGGATAAAAAGAAGGAAAAACGTCCGGGATCTCAGGCGGCGGCCACCGCATCGATGATCGTGCGGTTCATCACGCAACGGCCCACTGTGGTTAGTAGATAACGGCTGATCAGGGCGCCATCATCATCGAAGCGATCGCGGCGATACTTCCACTGTTCAATGCGGGTGCCATCGGTCAGCGTCTCTTCCTTTTGGGGCTTGTTGTCCTCGTCCTCGTCATCGGTGCTGCCACTGAAGCGCACCCACACCCAGTCATGAAGGGTCAAATGCTTCTCATCGAAGGCATTGAGCACATCGTCGAGGCCCGCGAAGGTGCGGCTGCGATCGCCGAAGTCGGGCTTGATAGCGCCGGGCTGGATGGCTGTGAGGTAATAGGCGCCTAGCACCATGTCCTGGGATGGGGTGATGATCGGTTCGCCCGTTGCGGGAGAGAGAATGTTGTTGCTGGCAAGCATCAACATGCGCGCTTCGGTCTGGGCCTCGATCGCCAGGGGAACATGCACGGCCATTTGGTCGCCGTCAAAGTCAGCGTTGAAGGCTGGACATACAAGGGGGTGAAGTTGGATGGCGCGACCGTCCACCAACTTGGGTTCGAACGCCTGGATGCCGAGGCGGTGCAGGGTCGGCGCCCGGTTAAGCAGGATCGGATGACCTTCGATCACTTCTTGAAGAACCTGCATCACCTCATCATCGGCCCGCTGGATCATCTTTTTGGCGGCCTTGATGTTGTTGACAATGTTCTGTCGGATCAGGCGATGGATTACGAAAGGTTGGAACAACTCAATCGCCATTTCCTTCGGCAGGCCACACTGATGCATCTTCAGCTTCGGACCGACCACAATCACGGAACGGCCGGAGTAGTCAACTCGCTTGCCGAGAAGGTTCTGCCGGAAACGACCCTGCTTACCTTCGATGATATCGCTGAGGGATTTGAGCGGTCGATTGTTCGCCCCGACCACGGTACGACCGCGGCGGCCATTGTCGATTAGGGCATCAACGGCTTCCTGCAACATCCGCTTTTCGTTGCGGACGATGATCTCTGGGGCAAGGATTTCCTGCAGCCTCGCCAATCGGTTGTTGCGGTTAATGACCCGTCGATAAAGGTCATTGAGGTCGCTAGTGGCGAAGCGACCGCCATCCAGCTGCACCATCGGGCGCAGGTCGGGTGGGATCACTGGAATCACATCGAGCACCATCCAACCGGGCTTAGCCCCGGTGGAGATGAAGTTGTCGATCACCCGCAGGCGCTTAATCAGCTTGGCCCGCTTTTGGCCCTTGCTGCCTGCAATGTCCTCGCGCAGTTGCTCGGCGATCTCCGTGAGATTGAGATCTTCCAGCAGCTGTTTGAGGGCTTCAGCACCGATACCCACTATGGGCTCGTTTTCGATCTCCGAATCCTCGGCGTAGATCTGGTCTTCAATCTCCAGCCACTCATCTTCTGTGAGCAGCTGCTTGTAGGTCAGATCCTTGTGATCGCCCTTATCGAGCACCACATAGCAGTTGAAATAAACGATCTGCTCGACATCGCGCAGGGGCATGTCCAGCAGGATCGCCACATAGCTGGGGATTCCCTTCAGATACCAAACATGGGAGACCGGGGCCGCCAGCTTGATAAAGCCCATGCGGTGGCGCCGCACCCGGCTTTCGGTGACCTCAACGCCGCAACGCTCGCAGACGATGCCACGGTGCCGCACCCGCTTGTACTTACCGCAATGGCATTCCCAGTCCTTCGAGGGTCCGAAGATCTTCTCGCAGAAGAGCCCGTCCATCTCGGGCTTGAGGGTGCGGTAGTTAATCGTTTCTGGCTTGGTCACCTCACCAACCACCTGCCCATTGGGCAGGGTGCGTTGGCCCCACTGCATGATCCGCTCGGGCGAGGCGAGCGTGATCTTGACGTAGTCGAAGTGGTTTTCGGTGCGGAGGTTGCTGTTGGTCATGGCCTAGGAGCGCGCGGACGTACGAAGGGGCGAATGAACGGGGATAGCGATCAGTCGTCGTCGAAATCCGCGACGCCGAGGGATTCGTAGGTGGGCCGGTTGGGGGTACTGCGGCGAGGATTGACATCCTGCATCAGATCCACTTCCACGCCCTCTTCTGTGTAGACGGCAATATCCAGACCAAGGGACTGGAGCTCGCGCATCAGCACCTTGAAGGATTCCGGAGTACCGGGACGGGGAATGGGCTTGCCCTTGACGATCGCGTTGAGAGCCTCGTTGCGACCCTGCATGTCGTCGGATTTGACCGTGAGCAATTCCTGCAAGGTGTAGGCGGCACCGTAGGCCTCGAGGGCCCACACTTCCATCTCACCAAGGCGCTGGCCGCCCTGCTGGGCCTTACCGCCGAGGGGCTGCTGGGTCACCAGGGAATAGGGACCAGTGGAGCGGGCGTGGATCTTGTCATCCACCAGGTGAACCAGCTTGAGGATGTGGGCATAGCCCACGGTGACGGGCTGGTCGAAGGGCTCGCCTGTCCGACCATCAATCAACTGGATTTTGCCAGGATTGTCGGGGTTATAAACCCAATCCTTACCCGGCAGGGCCTTGGCAGCTTCTAGGTAGGCCTGAACCGTTTCCTTTGACTTTTCAGGGCCGTGCATCTCATCAAAGGGCACGACCTTGACGCGGCAATCCAGGTGGGAGGCGGCCCAGCCCATCAGGCATTCGAACACCTGGCCCACGTTCATCCGTGAAGGAACACCCAAGGGGTTGAGCACGATGTCGATCGGGCTGCCATCGGGCAGGTAGGGCATGTCTTCGCGGGGAAGAATGCGACTAATAATGCCCTTGTTGCCGTGGCGGCCGGCCATCTTGTCGCCCACCTGGATTTTGCGACGCTGGGCCACATAGACCCGCACCACCATGTTGGCTCCCGGCGGCAATTCATCGCCCTGCTCACGGGTGTAAATGCGCACATCCACAACCCGACCCCGTTCGGTGCCGGGCACCCTTAGGGAGTTGTCACGAACATCGCGGGCTTTCTCGCCAAAGATGGCCCTGAGCAGCTTCTCTTCCGGCGGCTGATCTGATTCGCCCTTGGGCGTTACCTTGCCTACAAGAATGTCACCAGATTCCACATAGGCACCGATACGGATAATGCCCATTTCATCGAGGCTGCCCAGGCTTTCCTCGGCGACATTAGGGATTTCCCGAGTAATCTCCTCAGGTCCGAGCTTGGTCTGGCGGGCCTCAATTTCATACTTCTCGATGTGCACCGAGGTGTAGAGATCGTCTTGAACAAGACGCTCACTAACAAGGATTGCATCCTCGTAGTTATAGCCCTCCCAAGGCATATAGGCGATTAACACATTCTGCCCCAGGGCGATCTCACCACCCTCACAGGCCGAGCCATTGGCGAGTACCTGGCCGGCAATCACCTGGTCGCCCAGGGAGACAATCGGGCGATGGTTGAGGCAGGTGTCCTGGTTGGAGCGCTGGTACTTCTGCAGGTAGTGGTTGTGATCCACACCGGCCTCGTCGCGAATGACGATGGCGGTGGCATCCACATAGGCCACGGTGCCGTTGACCGTGGTGATTGGCACCATGCCCGAGTCACGAGCCACTTGGGTTTCTAGACCCGTGCCCACCAAAGGCCTTTCTGGCCGCAGCAGGGGCACAGCCTGGCGCTGCATGTTGGACCCCATCAGGGCCCGGTTGGCGTCGTCGTGCTCCAGGAAGGGAATCAGGGAGGTAGCCACCGAAATCACCTGAACCGGTGAGAGCTGGACATAGTCCACCTGCTCAGGGGGCACCTTCTCAAAGTCCTGGCGATAGCGCACCGGCACCAGTTCAGCAGTGATGCGTCCGGTGGAATCGGCAGGGATGTCGCCTGGGGCGATGCGGCACTCATCCTCCAGGTCGGCGGAAAGATAGATCGGATCGCCTTCTTTGATGACGATGCCATTTTCAACCCGCCAGAAGGGGGTTTCGATGAAACCGTATTCGTTGACCCGGGCGTGGGTTGCCAGGGAACCGATCAGGCCTGCATTGGGACCTTCAGGCGTTTCAATTGGGCAGATCCGGCCGTAATGGGAGGGGTGAATATCGCGCACGGCGAAACCAGCCCGCTCCCGGGTCAAACCACCTGGGCCGAGGGCGCTGATACGGCGCTTGTGGGTGAGCTCGGCCAGGGGGTTGGTCTGGTCCATGAACTGGCTCAACTGGCTGGAGCCGAAGAACTCCTTCACCGCCGCCACCAGGGGCTTGGGGTTTACCAGCTGGGCAGGAGTGAGGGATTCGGTCTCACCGACCGTCATCCGCTCCTTAATGATTCGCTCGAGCCGGTTGAGGCCAACACGGACCTGGTTTTGCAGCAATTCGCCGACTGAGCGCACACGGCGGTTGCCGAGGTGGTCGATGTCATCGAGGGAGGCGCCGCCCACATCGAGCTCGAGATTGATCAGGTAATCAATCGTTGAGAGTACATCTTCCGGCGTGAGGGTGCGTACCGCGTCGGGAATCGTGAGCCGCAACTTCTTATTGATCTTATAGCGACCGACGCGGCCCAAGTCGTAGCGCTTGGGATCAAAGAAGCGGCTGTGCAGCAACTGTTGGCCACCACTCACCGAGGGCGGTTCACCCGGACGTAGTTTTTTATAGAGCTCCAGTAGGGCTTGGTCTTCTGAACTAATGCCCTCGTCGTTGGCCGCCTCAATCGACTTCTGATAATATTCAGGGTGCCGCAGCTTGTCGAGCACATCGTTATCGGACAGACCGATGGCGCGCATCAACACGTGGGCGTTGATTTTGCGGGTTTTATCGACGCGAACGTGCAACAGATCGTTCTTATCGGTTTCAAACTTCAGCCAAGCACCCCGGTTAGGGATCAGACTTGCATTGAAGGTTTTACGGCCGTTCTTATCCTGCTCGTCCTTGAAATAGACGCCGGGTGAACGCACAATCTGATTAACGATCACACGCTCGGCGCCGTTAATAATGAAGGTGCCCCGTTCGGTCATCAAGGGAAGCTCGCCGATGAAGACTTCCTGCTCCTTGATTTCGCCGGTTTCCTTGTTAACCAGGCGACAGGTCACATACATCTGGGAAGCGAAGGTGGCATCGCGCCGCTTCGCTTCTTCGACGTCATGGCGGGGCCTCTTCAGCCGGTACTCGCTACCGATGAAGTGCAGCTCCAACTTGCCGGTGTAATCGGTGATCGGGGAGAAGCTTTCCAACTCCTCGATCAGCCCCTTCTCCAGGAACCATTTGAAGCTTGCCCGCTGCACCTCGACCAAATCGGGGAGGTACGTAACGGTCTTGGCGACCTGGATCGCGCTGCTCATGCGTTAACCTGCAGGAACTGTAAGGTGGGGAAACGCTGACCTTGCGGGCGTCAGCGAAGGAAATAATGACGTTATCGAAGCTGTTTAGCGCAGTAACGGGCGATCCACTGAGTGAACAGCTCGCCTGCGCCTAGACCGGCAGAGCTCTGATCAACCCTGCTGACGACGAAATCCAACGCAAAGACAAAGCACCAGATGGGGATCGGGGGTGTGCAGGGCCCAGGCAGCAACACGAAGAAGACCGCACTGGTTAGCAAACCAATAAAACATCATACACTGTCAAAGGCCGGACCGAAGAGTTTGCTCGCATTGCGGGTGCTCTGGGCGGCAACCGCAGCCAAGCTCTCACCCCGCAGCACTGCCACCCGTTCGGCAACGGCGGCCACGTAGGCGGGCTCATTGCGCTTGCCCCGCCGGGGAACCGGGGCCAGAAAGGGGGAATCGGTTTCCACCAGGTAGCGGTCTGAAGGCACCTGGCGGGCGCAGGCGTGGGTGTCTTCAGCCTTGGCAAAGGTGACCGTGCCGCTAAAGCTGATGTACAGACCCAGGGCTAGGAAGCCCTCCATCTCCGCCGGGGTTCCGCCCCAGCAGTGCATCACCCCCCGGGGACATCGGTCCTGGGCCTGGCGGTGGCCCAGTTCCTGGAGCATGGCATCTGCGGCGTCCCGGCAATGGATGATCACTGGCAAGTCCAGCTCCCAGGCCAGATCTAACTGGGGCCTGAGCACGGCCAGTTGGGACTCCAGGTTCTGCTCACGAAACAGATCCAGTCCCAGTTCCCCGATGGCCACGACCCGAGGATCGTCCAGGGCTGCCTGGCGCAGCTGCTGGGCGGTCTGGTCATGCCAGTGCTGCGTATCGAGGGGGTGAACCCCCACCGAATAACGCAGCTCCGGGAAACGATCAGCTAGGGCCCGGATCGCCGCAATTTCAGACGGCTCGACGCAGGCATGGAGCAAGCGCACCACTCCAGCGTCGCGCCATCGCTGGGCCACCGCATCAAGGTCCGCCTCAAAATTGCGAAACACGATGTGGCAATGGCTGTCTACCAACTTGAAGCTGGGATCACCAGCCAGCTGGCCATTGGGATCAGCAGCCAGCGCGGTCGGCTGGGACATGGCCTTGGGATGCGCCTGGGTCACGGTCGGGCCCTTGGGGCAGGTGCGGGAAGTCGGATCAGGCCTGGGGGGCGCCAGCCGGCTCGACCACCTGTTTGACGGCCGTGCTGAGTCGGGCCTTCTGGTGGGCGCCGGTGTTGCGGTGCAGGACACCAACCTTCACCGCCTTGTCGATTTTGCTGAAGGCGGCGTTCAGGCTGGCCTGAACGGCTTCCTTGGCGTCATCGCCAGGCGCCTGGCTGAAGGCCGAGCAGGCGCTGAAGCAGCGCTTGATCAGGGTGCGCACAGCCGACTTGTAAGTGCGGTTCTGCACGCGGTTGCGTTCGGCAACCTCGATGCGTTTTTTCGAGGACTTGTTATTGGCCACAGGCGGTTTCTGCGCTGAATCAGCAAACGAAGATCCTACCCCCTAGCCCGATCCAAGAAGGCTTGGACTTAACTTGAAATGCCGTTCAACCCTTCCAGCGCCGTGGCCGCCAGCCCCTCCCTGCATCCAAGCGGCAGAACCCCTGGGGCAGCCGCCCTGGAGCTGGAAGTGCTGAGCGATCTGGCCGCGGCGGCCAGGCGACTGGACCAGATCGCCGATCGCACCAATAGCGGTCAGGCGGAAGCGGCCATCAAAACCGTGGACGCCATCCTCGCCCAGGTGCGCACCGAAGGGGATCGGGCCCTGCTCGATCTCAGCGAGCGCTTCGATGGGGTGCGTCCCGATCCCTTGCGCATCCCTCTCCAGCAGCTCCAGGCCGCCTGGAACCAGTGCGACAGCCGCCTCAAAGCGGCCCTAGAACTCGCCCACGAACGCATCCTGGCCTTCCACCAGATCCAACTCCCCAGCGATCTGGATCTGACCGGCCCCCATGGCGAACGGCTAGGCCGGCGCTGGCGCCCCGTGGAGACGGCGGGCATTTATATCCCCGGCGGCCGGGCCTCCTACCCGAGCACCGTGCTGATGAATGCGGTGCCCGCCCGGGTGGCCGGCGTTAAGCGGCTGGTGATGGTGACACCCCCAGGACCCGATGGCCAGGTGAACGCCACGGTGCTAGCGGCTGCCCACCTGGCCGGCGTCGACGAGATCTACCGCGTTGGCGGCGCCCAGGCGATCGCAGCCCTGGCCTACGGCACCGCCACGATCCCGCGGGTGGATGTGATCACTGGCCCTGGCAACCTCTACGTGACCCTGGCCAAAAAGGCGGTTTATGGCCGGGTGGCGATCGATTCGCTCGCAGGCCCCAGCGAGGTGCTGGTGATCGCCGACCACAGCGCCCGGGCTGACCAGGTGGCCGCCGACCTGCTGGCCCAGGCGGAACACGATCCCCTGGCGGCAGCCATCCTGCTCACCACCAGCGAGGCCCTGGCGGCTGCCCTGCCGGCAGCCCTTGAAGCCCAGCTGGCCCACCATCCCCGGGCCGCCATCACCTTGGCAGCCCTGAATGCCTGGGGTCTGGTGGTGGTCTGCCCGAACCTGGAGGCGGCGGCGGTCTTGAGCGACCGCTTTGCGCCCGAACACCTGGAACTGCTGGTGGAGCAGCCCGAACCCCTGGCCAAGCGCATCGAGCACGCGGGGGCGATCTTCCTAGGTGCCTGGAGCCCGGAGGCAGTGGGCGACTATCTGGCCGGCCCCAACCACACCCTGCCCACCTCCGGCACGGCCCGTTTCGCCAGCGCCCTGGGGGTGGAAACCTTCCTGCGCCACACCAGCCTGATCCACTTCAACCGCCAGGCCCTGGAGGCCACCGGTCCTGCCGTGGTCACCCTGGCGGATAGCGAAGGGCTCCATAGCCACGCCCAATCAGTGCGGCTGCGCCTGGAGGGCTAAGACCAGTCCAGGGAGGCAGCGGGTTGAGGGCGCCTCAGGCGCCCCTTCAACGGCGCCCCAGCTCCCGCACGCCAGGGACACCATCGACCAGATCACCGACCAGCACCTGGTCGGTGATGTTGACGAACAGACCGTTCTCCAACACGCCGGGCAGGTTGTTAATCGTCTGCTCGAGGCTCACCGGATCGGCGATGCCGCCGGCAAAACGCACGTCAAGGACCAGGTTGCCCTGGTCGGTGACGACCGGGCCGGCCTTGCGCACGGCCATGCGCAGCTGGGCATCGCCGCCGAGCTCCCCCAATTCAGCTTGCACCTGACGCCAGGCTCCGGGCAGCACCTCCACGGGCAACAGGAAGCCCAGGTTGAGGCGCTCCACCAACTTGCTGGCATCCACCACCACCACGAAGCGGTCGGCGCGGCGGGCCACCAGCTTTTCCTGCACATGGCAGGCGCCGCCGCCCTTGATCAGCTGGAAATCCGGGTCGACCTCATCGGCCCCATCGATGGCCAGATCGATACGGGAGATGGCATTGAGGCTCTTGAGCGGAATACCCAGTTCGGCCGCCAGCACTTCCCCCTGGAAGGAGGTGGTGACGCCAGTGATGTCCTTGAGCTCACCGCTTTGGAGCTTGGCGCCCAGGCCCTGGATCATCAGGGCCGCCGTAGAGCCGGAGCCCAGGCCCACGACCATGCCGTCGCGGATCTGCTGCACCGCCGCCTCCGCCACGGCCTGCTTCATGCGGTCCTGCAGATCAGCCATCACCGGGGTCGGAAAGGCCCGTGACCGTAGCAAGCGCCGTGTTTAGGGCAAGGGGCATCTGGGGCGAGGCGAGAGGCCGCCGGGACCGCCCTTAGCTGGCAGCGGGCAAGGCCTCCGGCCGGATCGTCAGCCGCAGCTCCCGATCGCCCCGCAACACCGTGATTGCCAGGGATTCGCCGATGTGGGAAGCCTCCACCAGACGCAACAACCGGGCCGGATTGGCCACCGCCTGGTCAGCGGCGGCCACCACCAGATCGCCGCGACGCAAACCCGCCCGCTGGGCCGGACTATCGGGCAACACGGTCTGAATCAAGGCACCATCGCGCTCTGGCAGGGTGACCAGGGCATTGGGATCACGGTTGTGGTCCCGGGCCAGGCGGGCCGTGAGCGGCACCAGCTGAACCCCCAGGTAGGGATGGACCACCTTGTTGCCGCGGCCGAGCTGGCCAGCCACCTCCTTGGCCAGGTTGATCGGAATGGCAAAGCCCAAGCCCGCCCCAGGCCCGGAGCGCACCAGGGTGTTGATGCCGACCACCTCGCCGGCCCCATTGATCAAGGGGCCGCCCGAGTTGCCGGGATTGATCGCCGCATCGGTCTGGATCAGCTCGAGGCGCTTATCGGAAAAGCCCAGGCTGTTGATGTTGCGGTGCAGGCTGCTGACGATGCCCAGGGTGACGGTGCGCTCCAAGCCGTAGGGGGTGCCTAGGGCAATGGCCCAGTCACCCACCTCCAGGGCTTCGGAATCGCCGAGGGGGGCGGCGCGCAGCTCTGCCACAGGCTCGATCCGCACCACGGCCAGATCCGTGACCGGATCGGTACCCAGCACGCTGCCATCCACCTGCTGGCCATCGGCCAGGGTCACTTCGACCCGGTCGACGCCCTCGACCACGTGGGCATTGGTGAGCACCAGCCCCTGGCGATCTATCACCACACCGGAGCCCTGGCCCCGCTCCCGGGAACGGGAGGAGGGATCGCCAAACAGCTCCCTTAGCAGGGGGTCGCTGAAGGCCGGATCCAGGCCCCCGGGGGGCACGTTGCGCTCCGTATCGATCCGCACCACCGAGGCCGCCACCCGTTGCACTGCTTCAGCCACAAAACTGCGGGGCTTGGCCAGGGGGGGCTCGGCCGCAGGGGTGGCGGCCAGGGGGACCGGA
>Ga0209550_10000999_pt1 | contig 27384 bp, 27 predicted proteins | sample LauGreSuBDMM15SN_2_FD_187567 | JGI IMG/M metagenome (GOLD analysis project Ga0209550, IMG submission 187567) | Freshwater lake microbial communities from Lake Michigan, USA - Su13.BD.MM15.SN (SPAdes) (version 5) | ecosystem: Environmental > Aquatic > Freshwater > Lake | place: Lake Michigan... | reverse complement strand
GATGGTACGTGTTTGTCTCAGAAACACAGGTTGTCCAAGCAACAGTGTACCATTGCCTGCTTTACGTAACGCTCGTAGCCAATAAGGAACATACAACCAAAGTAAAATAAACAAAAGTTCAAGCAATAAAAGCACATAGACGACTCGTGGCGTCATTTTGAATTCTTCAAACAAATAAGCAATATAGTCGCTCAGCAAACAAGGCAGGAAAAAAAGCATGTAAAAAGCGAATCCCGTCCACCCAGTTTGTTTATAGGATTCGTTCAGGAACACATTGTAGAATAACGACAACCCAATGATGATAATAACGACCAACAAGAATTTAATAAAAAACGAAATTAAGAAAGATGTCTCTGGCGACAAACCTGTATACAGCGTGTATTCTAGAAAAAACGAGATCCCATTCGTAAACATTGATATAAAAAAAGGTAAAGCATTAGGAGCAAATGCGATAAGCGTAATCAGCGCGCCAACGATGAGTACAAGAAAAAAACGTTTATCTTCGACTTTCATAAATATCATGGCAGTCAGAACAGTCACAGGAACGATGAGTCCAACAATGTACCAAGGAAAGCGATCAGAGGAGGCTTTCTTGTCTTTGGCTAAAAAATTAAAGTAAACGAGAATGTACACAAACAAAAACATGATGGAAGCAAATTGGATTAAGCGCACGATCCATTGCATTTTTATTTCTTCGCTTATGTAAGAAAGCGGGTTCCATTTCATCTCTTTTCCTTACCATTTTATTTTGCAGTTGGCTAAAATCACAAGTTCTCGATAGTGGTTTTTTCTCCGTGACACAAGCGGCACAATGCAACCAAGTTTTGTATCTCATTGCTTCCTCCATATTCGAGACGCAAAATGTGATCTACTTCATAAGACGCCGTTAATTGTTTCTTGCAATGACCGCACGTCCAGTTTTGCTGCGCCGCGACAAATTTTTTCTTTGTTTCAGAAACGGCCCGTTTCGTAGGTTTACGTCCACCTTGAATGGGTTGAATGGGTTGAACGGGTTGGGGTGGAAGGGATTGTTTGGCAGTAAAATCGAGGATGGGTGTTAACAGCCGACTGGCATCTTGATCGATCGGAAGATATTTTAAATACTCATGCGAACTGGCGATCAATTGCGACGCTCTCTGGGGATTTTTAGTGAGTAACCAGTAAATAGTAAACGCCCCGAAAGCTATTCCGGCCATTTGAAAATACTTTTTGTACGTCAATAATTGTTTGAAATATACGCCTTCCGAATAAATATTGGCCATCAAAATCCCGGAAACGCCTAACAAGAGAAGTTCTATACGCATATAGTATAAGCATAAAAACGTTATCGAAAGAGAACAATCATAGCTAGACAAACAAAAATAACGACGAGCGTTAAATATTTTCTTTGTATTCGGAATTTTTCTGAAAACGACAACGTTTTGGGAATATATTCGGTATAATACGAGTCGAGATGCTGATGATACGTTCGCACTTCTAGTCCTAATTCGGTTTTCCATTGATTGTGCATCAGGTGGAGCCAAAACAGAAACGAATCGCGATTGTCTAAATAAGGGGATACCGGTAAACCATCTAGCAACCGACTAAATACTTTTCTTTGGTCTCCGTGTGGAATAAACAAGGGGAGATTCTGTATGAAATCGTAATATTTTCTTTTGGACGTTTTGTTTGGAAACTCTGGATAGCTGTGACCTACCGTATACAAGAAAAAAAAAAAATGAGGGAACCATACGTTTAGCGCCAAGTCTTTCATTAAAATCTGTATAAAAGGACACGGTTTTTAAAAAGAAATGAATAACGTAAAAAAGGACTCGTTTTGCAACAATTGCGGCAAATGCGGCCATGTATTTCATAATTGTAAAATGCCCATCACCAGCAATGGAATCATTGCTTACCGCAAAGTACAAAATGAGATCGAATTGTTGATGATTTGCCGGAAAGATTCTCTCGGGTATTTAGATTTTATGAGAGGTCGATTTTCGGTCCATCAAAAGGGGTATATTATGAACATGATCAAGCAAATGACGTCTATTGAAAAAACGCGTCTTTTGGAAACTAGTCATTTTAAAGACGACCGTATCCAGATGTTAATGCAAGGCGTGACAGTAGCGGGAGAATACTACGATTTAAAGTCGCTTATAAACGAATCCCGTCAATTAGAAAAGGATTGGGAGGAACCTGAATGGGGCTTTCCAAAAGGTCGACGAAATATCGGAGAATCCGATTATGATTGCGCAGTGCGAGAGTTTTGCGAAGAAACGGGGTATTCGTCTTCGCATCTACAAAATATCACAAATATGGTTCCGTTGGAAGAAGTGTTTACCGGTTCGAATCACAATTCGTATCGACATAAGTATTATTTAATGTACATGAAAGATGAACCCCAACGCGTACATCAATACCAGAAGAATGAAGTGAGTCGAATGGAATGGTTTTCTATACCTCGATGTTTAGACATTATAAGACCTTACAATATTGAAAAAAAGAGAATGGTGTGTCATTTGGCCGAGTGTTTGTCATTAACGCAGTTTGTGCAACTGTAGCAAATCTATGCTAAAAGAAAAGGTATGAAGAGACAAAAACTAGATATTCGCATTCCCTTGGAAGAAGCAGACTCTTTTTCTCCTTTGGAACGACGAGCGGAACGTAAAAAGCTAAATGTACGAGTTCCCTTGGAGCAAGCCGACTCTTTTTCTCCATTGGAACGGAACTCTTCTCCACCCAAGAAAAAATCAGAAAACAAGACGCGAAAGCGAAGAGAGGAAAATTTTTACCCAGATTTGGACGATCCGCATTTCAACCAAAAAATAGCAGAAAAAAAAGAGTTTCAAACCCATACATATGACGGCACCATACATGACGATCCAAAGCAAAAAGCAAACGAAGAATGCATTGCCGATTTTGAGATTTTGCCTCATCAACAATTCGCAAAAACTTTCATGTCCAGTGGTACACCTTACAACAGTTTGTTATTGTACCACGAATTAGGCACCGGTAAAACATGTAGTGCCATCGGTATCGCGGAAGAAAGTCGAGCATATATGCAACAAGCAGGAATCCAGAAAGAAATATTTGTCGTTGCGTCGCCAAACGTACTCGAAAACTTTAAATTGCAGCTATTTGACAAATCCAAACTCGTCGAGGAAAAGATAGGAATGGGAAGTGTATGGAACCTGAATAATTGTGTAGGGAATGCGCTAATCAAAGAAATAAACCCGATGGAAATACAAGGCTTAACAAAAGAAATGATCGTGTCTTATATTGAATTGATCATCCGCAAGTACTATCGATTTATGGGGTACGGTTCTTTTGTGAATCGCATTTTGCAGAAAGTTCCGGAAATTGCCACGTTTGAAGAAATAAAGAAGGGGGATCTCCCAGAAATATTGGCGAAAAAAAAACTAGTCATAGCAAAAACACAGAAGATTTTTGATCACCGTCTTATTATTGTGGACGAGGCGCATAACATGATCGAGCGAGAAAACCAAAATAAACAATCCTCCTTTTTTTTCCATAAACTAGTTCTTTGCTGCCGGCATTTACATATTTTATTTTTAACCGCTACACCGATGTACAACTCTTATGAAGAAATCATATGGTTAACGAACATGATGAATTTAAATGATCGCCGATCGCAAATTGATGTCTCGCAAGTATTCACGTCTAACGGCGACTTTGTGATTGAAAAAAAGGATACGCAAGGCGACGTATTGGTAGAAAGCGGTCGAGATTTGCTCCGACGAAAACTTACGGGATATATTTCGTACGTAAGAGGAGAAAGTCCGTATACGTTTCCGAATCGTTTGTTTCCCGACCAATTTGAATCACGAAAAGAGTTTGTCATGAAGAACATCCCTTATCCAAAAAAACAGATTGACGGGAAAGAAATCACGCCTCCTGCCCGTCATATTATCAACCTCTTATACTGTGTTCCATTAGGAGCCTATCAAAAAAAAGTGTACAAAAAATGGGCGGACGGAAATAGAACACGGGTTCTCTCGGCGATCAATACGATTGAGCCGTTGTCTCTTTTGAATATTGTGTTTCCTCATACAAACCAAGCGGATGAAGTGTACCACTCCGAAAAAGGGTTGTATGACGTAGTAAAGAAACAGATCAATCCCACCAAGTTTAGTTACATAAATAAGAGCACGGCAGGCTGCATTTTTGCGCCAAAAGAAATATCCAAATATAGCGGGAAAATAGCGGAAATTGTCGGACGTACTTTGAAATCCAGTGGAATTGTACTCATATATTCAAAATATATCGCGTCGGGAGTCATTCCGATTGCATTGACATTGGAAGAACACGGATTTCGACCTTATAACAAAGCGCGAATGTTGGAATCGGCATCTTTGGAATTGGGTGCTCTCACCATGAAACGGAGAAACGGCAACGAACCAGTTGCAAGCTATGTAATGATCACGGGAAATAAAGAGTTAGACTCTGATACACACTTTACGGAAATCATCGAGATAATTAATTCGGTAGAAAACAAAGAAGGAGCGAAAATCAAAGTGGTGATTATTTCTGATACGGGAAGCGAAGGTCTAGACTTTAAATGTATTCGACAAGTGCATGTGTTAAATCCTTGGTATAACATGAGTCAAATCGAGCAAACTATCGGTCGCGCGGTGAGAAACAAAAGTCACTGTCGTTTGGATTACGAAGCGAGGAATGTGGAGATATATTTGTATGCCTCCTTCATTCCTGACGACGAAGAAATGATAGATCTTTTTGTTTATCGTATGGCCGAGGAAAAGGCAATCAAGATGGGGAAAATAACTCGACTCATTAAAGAATGCGCCGTCGATTGTCTCTTAAACATCGATCAAGTAAACTTCTCTGAAAAAAATATGCAAACTCACAAGAATCAGAAAGTGAAACAAATTTCCTCTTGTGGTACAACACTGGATTTCCCCTTGGGCGACAAGCCCTTTTCTAGCAAATGCGATTATTTAGAATCGTGCGAATGGGTTTGTCACGACACGCCTTCTGAAAAGACAGAGACGGATGATACCACCTATCGTTATAGCCATTTAAAAAACAATCATCCAAGCATATCCAAGATCGTCCGTCTGCTGTTTCGCGAAAGAGCGACTTATCTAAAAACGGAAATAGTGGACGAAATCTTGCGTGCAAAAATGTTTCCCATTGAACAGATCTATTTCAGTCTCTCGATCTTCTTGAAAAATAAAGACTGGATTGTCCATAACGAAAAGAAAGGACACATGATCGAAATAAAAGATTTTTATGCATTTCAGCCGTTTGAAATCACCGACCGGCGGGCTTCTATGTTTGATCGTATTTCAAATTATTACAGAAAAGCAAGCCATATTGTTGTCAAAGAAGAAAGCGTGAAAAAAGCTCCAAGGAAACGACAGAAGAAAAATCCTGACGGACAAAAACAGTTTGCGGACAACGAACCTGACATTGTTCCTGAGTTGACTGATTCCGATTCTGATTCGGATTCGGATTCCGAGGATGATCAGCCTCTTTTACAAAGCATTTTTGAAGAAATGGATCGCATCGATGGAAATCGCATCGAGAAAAAAAACACAATGGCGTCGATAGGAAATGAACAAGTATTTCCTTGGTTAAAGAAAAACAAGTTTGACGCAAAAAAAGTTCGTCATGCCGTTCTGGTTCATTTTCTGGACTGTCTGGAATATTCACAAAAAGAAATCTTATTGAAACAACTCTTTGCGAAAGAGGAAGATTTCGTTCCAAGCAAGGAAACTATTGTAGACGAAATAAAAAATTATTTTTTAGAACGAATTGTTCGGTTAAAAAATGTATATTACGCATACATTGCTGATGTATTAGAACGACAAAATGTTGTTTTAAAATGGGACAAGAAATGGATGGTGGACAAATCTAACGAATGGCGACAAAAAAAAAATGTAACTGCAAAAATACGGGAAAAGATTACCATAGAACTTGCAGATTTGACCGAGATGAAAGACACGACAATTGGTTACATAGGTAGTCTGAGTGGTAGAATCGGATTTTATTTCAAAAGTCATGTAAAAAAAGATGGATTATTCATATTTAAAAATGCAGCAGGGGGTGCATTTGCTCCCAACTGCAATAAAAAAGAGCTTCATTCGCGCATCACGAATCTTCTCTTGTTCCACAAACTACCTTTCAATGATAAAAGCATGAGCCAAAGCGAGTTGGTGGTCTTGTACGAAATTCTTATGCGATATTTTGTGGATCATTTGTGGTTTGTAAGTCCCGAAGAGGCTATTGATACAAACTTGATTGCCACAAAAGGAAAACCGGAATATCTGTAGAGCTTTAGAAAAAAATTAAAAAGCAAAAAATTGATTTTCGTAATCCATTTTTCGTAATCAAATTATCTTCACATTATAATGAGTTATTCGCAATCCGTGCTCGATATGAACGTATTGTTGTCTCCTACAGAAATTGGTGGCAACGGCAAGACCAAACTCAATCTCCAAAAACGCGTAGCGGGTTACATCGAAGGTAAATGTATTTCTGAAGGGTATGTGCGACCCAATTCTGTCCTTGTGGTCGAATACTCAACAGGAATGGTCAAATCAGAAAAGATTGAGTTCACTGTAATCTTTTCTTGCGATACGTGTTATCCCTCTGAAGGACTTGTGTTAACCAATTGTAAAGTCCGAAGCGTGACCAAAGCCGGTGTGCATGCCAATGTGGTTGACAAACATAAAAACGTTCCCATGACCGTTTTTGTAATCCGCGACCATTACATTGAAGATCCTCGTTTCCAAGCCATTACCGAAGACCAATTGATTAACGTCAAAGTAATCGGGTCGCGTTTTGAATTAAATGATCCTTATGTTGAAGTGATTGCTAGTTTAGAGAACGAGGTGGAATGAACTTAAAAACTTTCGGTGTGGTATTTTATAATGTCAGCACAACGTTGGTCGGATGCGATTGCCGTTATTAACGGGATGGATTTACATCATCATATTATGATTGGTGCTATACTTAGAAAGTATCCTGGTGTAAAACTAAACGAAAATGCATGCGGGGTCATGGTAAATGTTTCCACCGTCTCTGATGAAGTATTGAATGAAGTTTCGCAATATTTAAATTATGTAGTCGAGCAAGAAAACATGTTGCAAAATAATGAAAATGAAAAAGAACAATACAAAGCAATAACCGAGTTTAGGAACATTAATAAAAATGAGTTAAATGGTTAAAGCTTAGCAAAGCAGGATGGAGTTTTTGACCGACTATATGTTATTTACCAAACCCTCTTTTTTATTCCCGGAAAAAAAGGAGGCTTTCGTTCCAGAGGTTCCAGAGGTTCCAGGAGTTCTAGAGGTTCCCGGAGTTCTAGAGGTTCCAGGAGTACCAGAGGTTCCAGATCGTTCCGATACTTTGTTTTGGTGCTTATTTCAGGCAAAGTATGGCCGAAAAGAGGAGAGCCACTTGAAAGGGCGCATAGAACAAAAAGAAAAGGACAACGTAGCTCAATTTCTTTGCAAAAAGCAAACTTGGAAAGACCTGATTGGTATTCGTCAATCCAGTGTAGTATGCAGTGCGAATGCAACAGATCTTCTCACCAAAAAAAACACGCCTGTATCTTCATTGTTTGGTTTTTGTGCTTTCTACGAGTTTTCTTTTTTAGTCATAGATCCATTGAAACGGATTTATTTGTCGTTTATCTATCGCGAAACGCCGCCAATGTTTGCAATTTTTAAGCATAAAAAAATCTTTCAACTGGACCAGCATTTTAAGCCACATCATGTTAAAAACTACATTAGCATCGAATGGGATAAACCTCTAAAAGGAATAAGCGCTTATAAAAAAATAGATCTCGAAGAAATGTTTAAAAAACTAAAACAAGACTCTAGCGACAAGAAAAAAAAAGAATTGTACGATTCCATATCGGAACTTTGTGCGTGGAAAAAAAATTGAAAACAAAATATTCAGACAAGTATATAACATTTTCAGTTCTTTTTTAGCTGATGCCGAGACCTGATCCTAACTCTACTCTACTAGACGCTATGGTAGGAAAGTATTTAGATGATTGTAAACATCCCGTCGAAAATAAAAACCCGGAGCTAGAGGTTCGATTCGGGAATATACAGAAATGTACTCGCACGGATTACGAAAAAATAGTGCAGCATTTGATTAATTATGGGTGGGAAACAGAAGACACAAAAGGGCAGCAGATGCTTCGCATCTATCAATCGGGAGATAAAGACACGAGACTTCGTACCGAAATTAAATCGTCGTACTTTATTTCCGAGTATTGTCGGACGAATCATCTCCAGAAGTTGAGCACTCATCCAGGCGCCACCAAATGCCTCATGTTTACTTCGAAAGAACAGGTTCTTCCTATGGTTTCTTTCCCAGGGTACGATTTTCGGGTCTTTTACCAAACGGAACAAGACTACTCCATCACGTCGACGCATCCTTTAATTCAAGCTACGTTAAACGACAATGCTTGGAATGAATCCGCGAAAATGTTTCGAAACATTAATCGAGTCCGGTTTACGCATCCAACGATTCCGGTCAATATCGATTTAAGTATGATCAAAAAGAACTCTACCAAAAGAGATCCCAAAACGCAGCGTGAAATTATTTCAACCGCTCGAACAGTTCAAGAAGCGGGAATTTTTGACAAGAAGAAAAATTTGCCTACGTTTTTTGAAATCGAGTTAGAGCTAGACAATATCAAATGCACAAAACTGTCCACAGAAGAAGTGTTGATAGAACTCCGCAAAGCGATTCGTTTTACGCTTTCTGGTTTGCAAGGAACTCCGTATCCGATTACGATTGAGGAGAACAATCGAGCATTAAATGACTATATGAACTGCATGTTTGGAACAACAAACATGAAGCCTTTATTTGTTGGACCCATGTCCGTCACACTTCAGTACGATCATTTGCAGGGGGAACCGATTCTCAACAAACAGACGTATTCTGTGACCGAAAAAGCCGACGGATTACGTTGTTTACTTTTTGTAAACGAAAAAGGATATGTCTACCTGATCAATATGAATCTTAAGGTGATTTTTACGGGCGCCATTGTCTCACATAAGGAATGCCACAACAGCATATTAGACGGCGAATTGATAAGGAGCGGCAAAACTGGCATCCTCTTTTTATTTGCTGCATTCGACATTTACTTTTATGGAGGGAAGAAGAAAGAAGCAGACGTAAGATCACATGCATTTATGCAGGGAACCACGCAGCGATTGCAAATGCTTAAACTTTTCGAAACGCAGTTTTTGGAAACCATTTCTTATGTGGTTAAAAATCCGAGTTGTCCTTTCATCTTCAAAGTCAAAGCCTTTGAAATGGCAAAAGACGAAGAATCTATTTACAGTGCATGTGAGCGCGTCTGGAATCGTAGAGGGACGTATGATTACGAAGTGGATGGGTTAATTTTCACTCCCGCAAACACTGGCGTCGGGAGTTTGAAAGAAGGAAAGACGTTCGATCTTACTAGAGGAAAGTTTACTTGGGACCGGTCATTCAAATGGAAACCGCCTCACGAGAATACCATTGATTTTCTGGTGAAAGTCGACAAAAGGGGCGTGTTGTTTACCATCGACGAAAGGCCGTATTATACTATTTGTCTTCATTGCGGCGCCAACAGAAAGCAAATGAACCAATGCGTTTTGGAAATGTTTACCAATTCGAAACGAGAAGATGAGTACATCGCTACGCCGTTTCAGCCTAATGATCCTTATCAGATCGATGCTTATTTATGCTACATGCCAGCGGTACAAGACGGTCTTTCATATCGAATGCAAACCGAACTGGGAGACAATTTTGACGATATGACTATTGTCGAATTTCGATATGACATGACGAGATCAGGTCCTTGGCGATGGGTAGCCACGCGTGTACGACACGACAAAACAGAACAATTGCGAGAAAAAAAGCGGAACTTTGGGAATGACATTAGCACAGCGAACTCTGTCTGGCGATCTATACACTATACCATAACCGAAAACATGATTATTGGGAAAGAACCTATGACTGTTTTTGAGCCGGAAGTGGTGTACTATAAAAACAACGACGGTACAGCAAATCGAGACGGACTCCGCAATTTCCACAACTTGGGAGTCAAGGAACTCATGGTCATGCGTTTAACTGATTATGTGCGTAAAAGCGAAAAGGTTATAAAACTCATTGATTATGCCGTAGGAAAAGCGGGCGATTTGCCTAAATGGAGGCGAGCTAAGATCGATTACATTCTAGGGATCGATTTGAACAAGAAAAATATTTATGAACCATCTGACGGAGCTTGTGCGCGTTTCTTTGATTCAAATGCAAAGGGGAAAAACGTAAAGGCGCTGTTTGTGCACGGAGACGTTACGAAGAATATTCTCAATTCGGACGCATTTGAAAGTTTGACCGAAAAGGATATGATCATGCATCTTTTTGGAAAGGAAAAAAAAGAAAGCGTGTTTCCGTTCGGCGTGGTAAAAGAGGGATTTCATTTGAGCTCGTGCCAATTTGCGCTCCATTACTTCTTTCAAAGTGTCTCGACCCTGCATGGATTTTTGCGTAACGTCGCAGAATGTACTGCATTAGAAGGCTTTGTATTCGGAACATGTTTCGATGGAGAAAAAGTGTTCAAGGCGCTCAAAAACAAACGATTAGACGAATCTGTCGAGTTTGCAAAAGATGGTGTACGTTTTTGCAGTTTACGCAAAGAGTTTCCTTCTGCCATGGAAACGTTTCAAGATTCATACAAATGCCTGAACATGTCCATTTCGGTTTTCCAAGACTCTATTGGAAGTTATAACTCAGAGTATTTAGTTTCCTTCCCGTATCTCACCGAATGTTTCGCAAAATACGGGTTCGAGCCTGTTCCTCCTGAGATTCTTTTGCAACTGAATATGAAATCTTCCTCAGAAACATTTGAGTCTCTCTACGAGCAACAATCCAAGTTTGAACTCTCAGAGGACGAAAAGAAACTATCCTTCTTAAACCGGTGCTTTATATTCCAGAAGAAACGCCACGTCTCCGATATCCAGAAAAAAAATATTTTGAAAGAAGCGTTGGAAGAAGTTTCAGAGAAAGAAGAGCCTTTTGTAAGGAAAATCTTGAAGGGACGCGTGATCCTTGGAGACGAATATTCTCCCTTATAGAAAACAACATAGAAAGAAATTCATACTGTTTGTTACGTTATGAATTTAAGAAACAGCAGCATGATGTATTATTTATATCCCAAAACAAACATGACATTTTTTTTTCGTCTAACCCCTACTCACCTCACGACCTCCTCCATATCTCCTTCCTTCTCTCACTCATTGACTGCATTGCGACAACAAATAAAAAGCGAATGCATGGATACTTGGGAAACAGACGCAGAACTCATTTGTAACCCATATATTTGGATATTTACGCCGTTAGATAAAGGACCCATTTCAAAATTGTCAATGGTGTTTCCTTTTGGGAAACCTTATTCGTCGGGAATTTGTTTTTACGAATGGGTCGAAATATATCACTTGATGCATATTCACTGGGAAGAAAACGAAATACAAACGTTGCATTTTGGTCCTCATTCCTTCATGATTTCTCAAGCGGTTTCGTTTTTGCGAGAATACAAAGTCAACGACTCGATACAATTCACGACTTGCGAACATGATTTCCCGGCGTTCAACGCTCCTAAGAAAGACTTTATTTCTATTGAATGCGAATCCGATTTTTCGCGTTGCACGCTTTTGAACATTTGCGTGGCTTTGACTTTACAAAAAAAAGATGGTCTATTGCTATTGAAAGTTGGCAGCACTACAAGTGAACTCGCACTGGATATACTGTGCTTACTTTCCCATTTTTACGCAAAAACGTATTTTATTAAACCCAGTATTACAGACGTGTCAAAAAGTGACAAGTTTATTGTATGCAAACACTTTCAATGCATGAATCGCTTCGAATATGACTACATCTCTTCTCTTTATCAAGGATTACCTATCGATCCCGAGCGTATTTTCGTAGATCCGATCCCTTTATACTTTTCTTTGAAACTGCAAGAAATAAACTCGATCTTCGCGCAACCTCAATTAGAACATATCCAAGTGGTATTGAATCAAATTCAAACCGGGTTTAAACCTGATGCGAAACATTATGCTCGAATCAATTCGCAAAAATGCATTGATTGGTGTGTAAAGTACAAAGTTCCCGTATAAATCAACACACGCTTTTTCTAATTCCTGAACGAAACACAGGAGTACATGTATTTGGGTATCCAATTTTATCCTTTATGGTGTACCCGTTCTCTGGTACCCCATAAGCCAAAGCGTTGGCCGTTTGCACCCCATATGCCGCTTGCATTTTGGCTCCGGCGTCCGTAATGGTATCGTATTTTAAACGAACAAGGTGTGTACTGCCGCTTACTCCACCTTGCTGTGCAAACTTGGAATTGTTTGGTTTGTAATAAATGGGCACAAACTTATCGCCACAAAACTGAATCGTGTTGGAGGAATATTCATTGGCCAAAGCTTGTGAAGTGCCTGGAGTTGTTTCTGGATCTCCGCTTCGTATATTGGCGAATTCATTTTGACCAAACGTTTTGTTGCGCTGATACATATATTGGCCGGCGGATACGCTATACGATTCGCGATTGTTTTTGTCGAATTTGCGGCGAATCATACCACTGCTACGCACTTTTCGTCTCGCATTGTAATCTGCCGACATACTGGGAACACTTTTTACCAAGGCTTGCCATTGCTCGGTGGTGCACGGATTGTCTGTCATAGACGACGAAATGTTTATATCTAAAGTATGAGTCCCCTTGCCCACTGCTGAATTGATTATAGTGCCGCCAGGGATTTCAAAATCTCTCATGCTTCGAGTTTTTGCACATGTAATCTCCTTTCGATATAAATGAATTGGGTTGGCTTTAAAAATGCTTGGACCACTCGTTCTTTTCGGGGCACTTAGAACCGAACTTATTTGAGAAAACGTTTTCCCCTTCCAAGAAAATGCGTCGATCGCTTGAAGACCTAAACGACCAGGTTGACTAGATTCCATTATAGTGGCGCCACAAATTATTTAGGGTTGTCAAACAATATAAAATGGATTGTTTGTTAAAAGATATGTATATTTTGGCATTGCCAGTTGATCAATGCAGTCCAGGTTATTGCACGTTCTTAGATACGCGTCCAAATCTAATTATGGAAGGAGTGTTTACAAAAATACTCTATACGCATCCTCATTTCACATTAAATTGTATCTATCTACAAGTTCCATTAACCGTGCTCGAATATAAAACAATATATCCCGACAAATCGTTACTATACGTGGAGATTACTCCAGAAACCAAAACGGCCTTTTGCCAGTTAGAGATGCAGATACTAGCACAATATGGCACAGACAAACACGCACATTATACGATAGGAGAGCAATTAAGCATGGGTCGAATTAAGGTGCCAGAAAATTATTCTGATCAAAAGGTATTCATCAAAATTTCTGGCATTTGGGAGTCGGACATTCATTACGGAATGACTTTCAAATTTCTGTTTGGAGATTAGTTATATCTATTATATATATGCCCTTTACACGACTTACACGTCGGTCACTCAGACCACGTCGGCCACTCAGGTCGCTTAGGCCTTCAAACAGTTTAGCTATAATGCCGGAAAATATGCCATTAGCAATGCCATTAGCAATGCCGGAAAAAAACGATACGCTTTACGGAAAATTGAGCAATGTTTTATTTAGCATTCAAAAAGTTATATTGCTCTTTCACGTAAAAACCCAAACTTCGACTATATACCACCTTATGGTGTTTATAGTACGAAGCGTTCAACTCATTTGCTCCACTAAAAAAAACTTACTCAGATTCTTGATATTCTGCATTATTCTTTATCAAACCGCATGGGGACGCCCTATCATCGATTTTATGCTCTGGATTTTGAATTACGCCTATAAACATGGATTCAATGTAGGGGTAGAAGATTGGGTTGTCAAGCAGAAAGAAATAATGATCGACATGCTCCATGAAGGAGCAGAGATGGCGAAGACGTGTCTACTCAACATTATTCTAGGATTTATCGGACACGCTCAGGTTCGAAATATGCTTGATAGCGCAGTGTCTAAATCCACAGAAGCGGCCGTTGTGACAGCACTTCAATCTGTCCAAGGACAGAACGCCATTCAGATGGCATTGGCCTCTTCTGCTGTAGGATCGACCCTGAATTTAGTATACCACCAAAACCAAAACCTTTTAACGTATACAGAAACTGCGCAAACTCTTCATGACGTGGCCACTAAAACCGATTTGAAATATCTGTTGGAAATCATAGAGGAGAAATATACCAACGATCAAATGCTGACTTTGTTAAAGACGATGCAAAAGTCGATCAAGACAACCGAGATGCAAAAACTTTTGGAAATGGTAGCACCTTTAGCGGGTTATACCATAAATGAAATTATGACTTTTACGGATTCTTTTAAAAGTCGGCGTATCACAGGTGGAACCAAGAAAAAACGTCTATAATGAATATGTCTCCTAAAATAATATTTATAGTTCCGTATAGGGATCGCCTCGAACATAAGTTATGGTTTTCAAATCACATGGAAAAAATCTTGCAAGATACCCCCGATTACGAAATCTATTACATCCATCAATGCGATACGCGCAGTTTTAATCGCGGAGCCATGAAAAATATTGGATTTCTGGCCATGAAAGCAAAGTATCCTGATTATAAAAACATTACTTTTGTATTTAATGATGTCGATACCGCGCCGGCGATAAAATTGAACTATCTAACCGTTCCTGGAGTTATCAAACATTTTTATGGCTTTACGTTTGCTTTAGGCGGAGTCGTGTCTGTGATAGGTTCCGATTTCGAGAAAATGAACGGATTCCCAAACTTCTGGGGCTGGGGATATGAAGACAATTTATTACAGTTACGGGCGAAAATAGAAAATATCAGAATTGACCGAAGTCAATTTTATCCCATCCGCGACCCTCGTTTTTTGGTGTACAACCATGGTATCTATCGAACAGTCAACAAAATAGACTTTCAACATTACAATCATCACAACCCTGAAGGTTGTCGCGAAATTGTGAACCTCAAGTATTCTCTCGATGACGAGTTTGTCAACGTTTCTTTTTTCCAAACTGGACGAGAAGAAGATACCCGGTTTACTACACTATTCGACTTGACTACTCAAAACTCTCCTTTTTCGAATCGACGAATGCCCATGTTGGTCAATACGACCCCCCTTCCTAAAAACATTCCGACACCGACGCAAAGATTCGCTCTTAAGCGTATGATTTTTTGAAACACTCCAAATTCACTTGATACAATGTATCTTTTTACTGCATACCTTTTTACATACAGGAATACGAACAGTGGCGATTCTTTCATATTCCGATTCACATTCCGTGTCGCTGTCTGATTCTGATTCGGACTCCACGTCTTCGACCTTTATTTCATCGAAATTGCACGGAATGGAGTCACAGGATTGACTTTCTGCATCATCGTCTGGTTTTGGAACCGGGTGGTCAAAGGAGTTAGGTATCGAATCGCAGGCAACGGATTCCGATCGAGAACGGGATCGAGAACGGTCTTTACATGATCTTTTACATGATTCAGATTTCCGTGATCGGTCTGTACATGTTGTACGCGATTCAGATCGGCTTTCAGATCGAGTTCGATGCGGTCGTACATACGGTTGTACATACGGCTGTGCAAACGGCTGTGCATACGGCTGTGCATACGGCTGTGCACACGGCTGTGGATTGTAACATGGGTTCGGAAAAAAGTTCTGACAATAAGGGTTTGGAATTTCTTCATCCGAAGAAGAATCGTATTTACGGTGCTTACTTCTTTTTTTGGGAAAATAGGGCGGAAGAATGGGAGGAGGATAATAAAAGGGTGGACAATTCATATACATAACCTTCTTAAATGAAACCTACGCTACTTCGAAGCGAACCTCCCCTTTGAAAACCCATGAAGGAAGAAGCTGTGTCTTGAACTCATTTAGTTTCTTGAAACACTTATTTATCGTGACTTCCGACGCTTCATCACCCAATGTATTTTTGATGTCCATTTTTGTATGATTTAGTTTGCAATGCACCGAAATAAAATAAAGAATCCCTGCGGCAATCGCTTGCGGTCGATTATCCAATATTCGATTTTGTTTCTCAACTTGATGAGCAACAAATTTAGCTAAATTAGTATTTTCCATACTGAACCCTAACTTGCTTGAAAATCGATCAATAAACGACGACGGTGTCAAAGGACACAATTTGGACTTGTCTGATTGTTCAAGCGTACGCTCGTGACTATGCAGCATTTCTTCAGCCAATGAACATCCTAAAGACGCGCTCGTTCGATCGATGCGAAAGATTTCGGCGATTTCATTCGACGTGCGAGGAAACCCATTTTTCCAACAAGATATCCATATCGATGCTGCTCGGACAGCGTCACGTTTCACACCACGAAATGTTTTTTGCTCATACAAATCCTTATAGATCGCTTTTGCATGCTCAATAAACATTTTCGGGATCCCGGCGTTTTGGGCCATAATAGTGATGATTTGAAACTCGTCGTAAAGTGCCTTTTCTCTATGCGGCATGGACTGCCATCGCGCCCATTTTCTCAAGTTTTTCATTTCGTACGATGCCGTTGAACTACAAATAATCTTGCAGGCATAACTGGATTCTTCTAGCAACGGGTCAATCGGATTTCCGCAGCGCGTAGTGTCGGCTTGATTCCCTTTCTGGTCCGATGCAAAATAGCGCCATTCTGGAGAATAGTCTAAACAGTAATTATTCATGTATCCACAAGACTGATTCCGACACGCAGGAAACCCTTCTTCCATGAAGATGAGAACCAAATTGCATTTAGGACAAATATCTATCTCTCGTACTTCTGAAGAAATCGTGTCTACGTGTGCTATATGTTTTTCTTCGTCCAAGACGCTCCACCATTTATTCTTATCAGTGATACTAAGCGCTTGTTTCTTCTTTTGAGTCTTATGGTTTTGTGGAATACACATCTCCATTGCTGTGTAGATAGATACAAAAGTTTTGTCTTTAACCAATTTTTTCAGTTAAAAACCATTTTTCTAAATTTCATATAAATCTTTAATTTATACTTTGCAAATGGAATTTTTAAAACCATATATAGAACCATTCACTGGTCAAATAGATCCAAATTATATCAAAGTTGCTGAACTCTTTCTTCCGATGAATTTATTGACACGAATTAAGTACGCGATTGAAGGTAAGGATAATATTCCAAGTTCGACATTGATATCTATCTTTGAAAAAGAGTTTCAAAGCGAAATTCTGTCAAAAATCAAAAAAGGCCTACCTATGGATACATCTAATTCTAACCTCGAAATATCGAGTGAAGAGCCAGTGGTATTTCCGTTTCTTGAAAAAATATTACCAGATTTGAAAAATAAGGTAAGCTCTTTTATTGAATTTTTCACTATAACGGAAGTAAAGAAAAAAATGGAGTCAGAACCATATGAACTCATTAAGCAAAGGTTGATAAAGGAATTGACCAAAAATAAGTGTAGCGACGTTGCCAAATGCGTAGCGGAAGCCATCAAAACGAGTTTGAAAACCCAAGGCGGGAAAACCCGAAAACGAAAGAAGAAATCGTTGCACCGAAAGCGAAGAAAGACCCGTAAATATTAGTTTTTTTATCGAGACACGATGGCAAGCAAAATGGAAATTCAGTCTGTGTTTGGATCCGAAAACATGTATGACATTCTTGGAGTTGACAAACATGCTACAGAATCCGAAATAAAACGGGCGTATAAAAAGAAGGCACTGTTAAATCATCCAGACAAAGGCGGAGATGTTACTGTGTTTCAAGCAATATCGTCCATATATGCATGTTTGTCCGATCCCGAATCGAGACAAAAGTACGACGATCAATTGGAGTTGATCGTAGACTGGCGTTCTTTCTTCTCAGTCAAAATAACGAATGCAGATATTGATACATTCCGTCAAAAGTATAAAAACTCACCCGAAGAAATGGACGATCTGATCGTTTCTTATAACAAATATGAAGGCGACTTTAAAAAAATCATGAATGAGGCTATTCTGTCGGGGAAAAAAGAAGAAGCGCGGATCCGTGACATCTTAAACAAGGCAATCTCGGCCAAAAAGATTAAGATGCTACCTTTGTACAGTTTGACATAATATTGTCTTGTTCTATTGAAATGGACGAAACAGTGCTACATTTTGAAGATATTTATGATCATGAACCCCATGAACAAGAGAGACGCACGATAAACATACCTTGGGGGACGATTGGGCTAGTTCTTACCATATTTTCTACTTTTTTTATAGGCGCGTACCTTGAAAATCTAAAAATCGGACTCGATAGTCCTGTTTCTTATCCCGCTGAGTCATGGTTATTTCTTACCATTCGTTTCTATCCATCTTGCGAGGATGTCCGTACGGATTTCTGGAGAGTCGTGAGTTACCAATTTGTTCATGAAGGTCTAAATCACTTAATAGGAAATCTTTCTTTGTTAATTGTATATGGAAGTATTCTGGAAACCTTTTTAGGACCCGTGGTAATTGTAATCTTTGAAATATCGGTCATTTTTGGAGCTTTCGGTCATTCGCTCGTCTTCCCCTTTACAGGGTTGCTGGGTTGTTCCTCTGGCGTATACGGGCTAGTGGGTGCTGCGGTTTCGTTTTTAGTTACGAATAAACTTAACTATGTTTACTACTCTCTTTGGGGAATGGTACTTTTCACGATTATTTATACGGTGGTTGACTATATTGTTGCTTACGACCCTTTGATCGCATATGAGTCTCATGTAATCGGGTTTTACACTGGAATGTCGACAGGGCTGATGCACCGTTATCGATGCACGGGGATGCTGATGTTTTCAGTAATGGCATGTGCGTTGCTGTGGCACTTTTATGCACCGCACTATCCATCCGTTTTTTACCAAGCATCGTTTAATCATGATCAATTGTCTAATTGCTGCGTCGGAATGATGTCCGAATACGAGAGAGGTCATAGTCTGGACGCCATTCGCAAAAACTCATATTGTTCGTCCGACGGGTTGAAAGTGGGCCGTTGGAGAGAATACAATCGAAGCTATAAACATGCTTCGGTATTCTAAAATTGAGAATCTTTTTTGAGTAAAATTAGTATTTTGAATCTTCAAAGCTGTAAAATATTAAACTACTCTAAAAAATTACTTATAGAAAAAATAACATATAAATCTAATTACAATGTTTCATTCACTATTTTATAATTGTAAAAAGGTATATTTGAATAGTATTCACACGATGGTCGCTTTTTCAGGAACAACGGGATTACTTACAGGTTTTGGTAATTACAAGTACGATTTCGATAATAAGAAAACGACAATAAATTTTTATACATATATGATAGGATATATATCTATCGGTATACTATCAGGGGTTGCATATCCAATAAGTTTTCCGTTATGTACGTATCATCTATATACATCTAAAATATTACCTGAAGAAATACCGTAATGTTAATAATTTTCAACAGTTGAAACAAAATGTCATCACATCATTAGACAAAATAAAACCCGAAAATTATAAGAATTATTTTCAAGATTCATATGGTAGAAAACATGGATAAGAGTATTCCAGAAAACCTTCTACTAGAAAATGTAAAACAAAAATATATAATTTTTTTTTGGGTTAGTGTTATCGTATCGGATAACAGGAACGACGTTTGTTTTTGGAACGTTGTAAAGAAAAATATGATCGCTCTATGCAGGGTTTGAACCTGCGACCTTTCGGTTAACATCCAAATGGGACAAAAATTAGTAAACCCAAGCAAAAATGTCCCAATAACATATGATAGGAAAAATAGAGGAAGAAGTGAACGCTATTTTTTTCCCCTTGGTAATCTCTGTGCATTCTATTGAAGACGAGATCCAATTTAGCGGTTGCGGTGTGCAATTTCGGCTATCTGACAAAAAAATGTATATTGATTCTCTTTCTCGATGTGAACCGTTTTCAGGAACCGATTTGTTGGAACGTATCCTTGCGTTCGCGAAAATAAAAGGAGTAACGTCAATCGAGTTGGACGACTTCAGTTATATGAAGTGGTGCGATTTTGAAACATCCTTGGCGCATTTCGAAATTTTCGTGTCGGGTATTTCATGGTACAACCGGTTTGGGTTCAAAAGCGTGAATCACGAACGTGATGTGGCAAGGAATGCAAAGGTGCGCGAGCAATTATTTGACAAGATCGTGGATCCTTTTCTGTTGAACGAATTCAAGACAAATTTTCCAGATATTGCGACAGACAGGAAAGTGAAAGACGTCTTTCAAGACATAAAACGTTTAGATCGAGATCTGGGAATAGAAAAGTGCGACACCATAGAAAATATATTGTCTTTTTTTTATTTTAAGATACAATACGACAATAAACTGACTCGCACAGGCGGCAAGCGTAAGACGCGGAAAAGATGCAAAAGGGTTCACCGTCACATGAAATCCCGTAGTAGATAATATTTTTACATAAAGTATGCAAAAATATTGCAAAATACGTCGCTCTATGCAGGGTTTGAACCTGCGACCTTTCGGTTAACAGCCGAATGCTCTACCAACTGAGCTAACAGAGCCCACTTAAACAATAAGATATTTCTTTATATCCTTTTCGTTGTTTTTGCCTTTTTGGTCTGTCACCGATTTTGACCAGTCACTTTATTTGCGCGGTTTTGAAATCCAATTTTATTTGAAATTTTTATTCATATCCTTTCAAAATGAAGTTAACGTTGTTGCGCAGTTTACAGCTACCCGCTGTGCTTCTCGATTTAATCAAATCCTTTTTGTTTTATGACCGAGCATTATTTCTCACTCGACAAACACTTCGAGGAATAGCCAAGTACCTCGCGAATAGTCCGCGATACGTTTATGTGAAGGAAAAAAGTTGCATTTGGTTTATATATATATCGAGCAAGATCATACGAAACGAGAACTGTCTCAAGTGCGGAAACTTTATTTTGGATCCCGTTTCGCATCTTCTTATTTTACGTCGACCAAAGGCCTTATCTCATAGAAACGTGTATTGTCGATGTCAGTAAAATATAGGTGCATTATGATAATTGTGCGTTTTTTTTGCGGGCGCTATAGCTCCGCGACTTCGAACGCGCTGGAGCGCTTCTCTTGCACTATTGTCTTTTTTTGTTAAAAAAGATATTGGTTCCAACGGATTTGTGCGACCAATAGCGGCAATGCGTAACCGGTCGATTCGCGCGGAAGCGTCTTTGTTTCGGGATTGACCGTAATAAGGTGTGGTATAAGACTTGTTGGTGAACAGAAGTCGACTCATTGAGAAAACGTTTTCGTTTGAGGATGTGCTATCTTTCATGGGCATGGCCCGTAATCCGTAGAGGACACCATTATTAATATTATTCAAAATCGGAGTCATTGATACTATATGCTGAGATTTTTCATGTTGAGAAAGATACTTTTTTGTCAATCTTTTCTAAAATGTCTGGATGGTACACAAACTTCCCGGTCGGTTTGTATTTCGCGATCGGAGTAAATTCTTTTTCTTTCTTCTTTTCTTCTTTTTCTTTTTCGGGTTCAGGTCGCTCAGTGATCACTCCATAAGAATCGATCGTGTTCCCCGTTTTCTTTTTGAACTCTTGACGTACATAGTTCGGAACCCAATGCGCCCATGAAACAAAAATAGTGTTAGGATGAATATATTTTACCACGAATCCGTTTTCTTGCAGCTTTACAAATATGTAAGCCACACATTCGCCCTTGTCATATACTGGCTCTCCAAAAATGTATTCAGGAATCAGAAACCAAATATGCTGATCGTTTTTTTTCATTCGACCGGTGTGACGAATCCGTAAATGCACGCGATTCAATATTTTGTTGAAAATAGCCAACTGTCTCAAATCGCGTTTCTGTTTGTTATCATATAGATCGTCAATGTTTATCTTTTTCGAAGATTCTTCTTCATGTGCGTAAATAAAGCAGGACATATATCTCAATTAGATTTTCTTTTTCTTGATGAAATCATCTGTGTAAAGTGCTTTGCACTATAAAAAGTAACTGCTTTGATGACATGGCGACAAAGAGGACAAGATAAAGTGCTACTTTTGTCTAAGAATTGATAGAAACAACCATGGCACATTGGATGATTGCAATCTGTAGAAACGCCTGGCTTGGTGGTCAGACATATGGGACATTTCTGGCTTTTTCGTTTTGCTCGGCTAAGAAAGGTTTGAATCTCTGGATGCCGTTTTCTTAAATATTCTCGGTAGAACCTGTTTAGAGACAAAATCATATGCATAGCAGGATAATAGAGTCTTCTGTAAGGAAAATGCTGGCGATACAACTGTCTCAAAATAATGTTTGAACAAGGCGAGATGGTAGAAAACGATCCTGACAGAACATCCGTCAAACACTTGCTATGTTTTTTTTCAGTCGCTAATTTGGCTAGCAAACAATGTCTGACATCATGCTGATCACTCCTGCAAAATCTGCATTTCTTCAAAACTTGCGTCATTGTCTTTCCTTGAAGATTTCACAAGAAAACTAATAATTTTTTAGACCGTTACTTAAGTTCTCGGCGCTTTGGCCGTAACAAAAACTCAATCCATTTTGTTACGGACTGTACCAAAATTATCCTTTTTGGAAAAAAACCGAAAAAACGAAAAAACGAAAAAAACCGAAAAAACGAAAAAACGAAAAAACCGAAAAAACGAAAAAACGAAAAAAACCGAAAAAACGAAAAAACCGAAAAAACGAAAAAAAAAACTTTTTGGAAATTTTTGCTTTTTTGGAAAACTTGCGTTCCGCGTTTTTTGGAAAACTTTTTTGATCTTACACTTTTTAGTCTCAACATTTTCGTTGTTGTTCGTTGTTGTTTTCACAATTCACGATGGCAAGGACGAATCATCCTATGTACAAGTCGCCTCAGCAACAGCAACAAGAGTATGCTGCAATGTCTACTTCGGAGCAAAAGGAGTTTATGAAAGCTCGCCTGGCTAAGGAAAGATTGATCCGCAAGCAAGAAAAAGAAAAGGAGCTAGAATGGGAAAAGTGCGAAGAAGCACTTTTGCGAAAGATCGCGAAAGAGCGCAAGGAGAAAGAGCGCAAGGAGAAAGAGAGCAAGGAGAAAGAGAGCAAGCTTGAGGAGGACCGCAACAAGGTCGTAAACGAGGATCAGGAGAAGATCGAGGAGAGATCTAAAAAACGATCGCTAGACGATGATGTGCGATGTAAGCGAGTGCTTAAACCGAAGTTTACACAAGATGAATGGGTCGTGTAGCATTTCCTTATTGCATTTCCTTATTGCATTTCTGCTTGCTCATTTCTGCTTGCTCATTTCTTTTCTTTGCTGAAGGCCGAGTTAAAAAGAAGTTTTGCTCAAGCTTTTTTTAAAAGAGCACTACAGGGCGATGGAAACGAAGGAAGAATGAAAGAGATCTGGTCAAGAAGGTGAAGGAAATGATGCTACTCTAAGTAACTAAATCAATTCTTACTTTCTTAAATTAAAAGCTTGGCGTCGGGCGTCAATCTCTTTGAGGGTGAGCATTTCCTTATCGCGATTGGTACGCTATCGTGATAAGGAAATAGCATTTCCTTATCACGTCTCCCCCACTAACTAAAATATTTATAAGAGTGTTTTTAAAGAATAAAAATCTTTACTAACCATTACTGTATAATAATTCTATTGTTCTCTAAACGAAATGTTGGAGGAGAGGCAAGAGGAACCAGAGGGGCAAGAGGGTTCGGAGGGGCAGGAGGAACTAGAGAGTCAGGAGGAACCAGAGGGGCAAGAGGAACCAGAGAGGCAGGAGGAACCAGAGGAGCTAGAGGAACCAGAGAGGCAGGAGAAACCAGAGGGGCTAGAGGAACCAAAGGGGCTAGAGGAACCAAAGGGGCTAGAGGAACCAAAGGGGCTAGAGGAACCAGAGGGGCTAGAGGAACCAGAGGGGCTAGAGGAAGTGTGTTTCTCTGCCTTTTGGTGAGCGTGTACTCGCATCTACCATCGGGTATGGCTGCGACAATCACCTATGTTTAAATTTTTAAGGAAAGGGTTGAAGGGAAAAGAAAAGAGTTACCGTGAAGGATTCGCTCAACGGAAACGTAATGCCGTCGCCATTGATCTTCCCAAGAGGAAGGTTCGGAAGGGCATCCAGAGGGACAAGAGGAAGTTCGTCGTCTCTCTGCCTTTTGGTGATCGTGTACTCGCACCTACCATCGGGTATGGCTGCGACAATCGCCTAAGGATTGCATTAAGTGCAAGGGTTGAAGGAAAAAGAAAAGAGTTACCGTGAAGGATTCGCTCAGCGGAAACGTAATGCCGTCGCCATTGATCTTTAAGCAGTTCATGGTAGAAATAACAGGAATGTTGAGATCAATGATGATTTTGACCCAAAAAAACTGACAAAACGTGAAAGTACCTGGTAGGTTTTTGTACACAGAAATTTTCCAGTTCAAGTTTTTGTCACCAAGTTTTTTTGGCGTTCCCGACAAAAGTGAAACGGACCGTCTCATTATCAAAAAGACTGTTGACGAAGTAAAAAAACGATTTCTATGTGTTCAAGATGTTTATACTTTTCAATGTCGACCGACAAACCGAAATCCATGGTTCTTGCAATACAATTTGTACCATATCTATCATATCCCCATCTACTATTCGTCAATATTTCATTTATAGGCAGAACGAATGCTTTTTCAAATAAGCATTCCTCGGAACCAAAATTTTTGAATGAAGTGATGAAGTATTCTTTGACTTCTTCACAATCTTCATCAAAAAGGCAAAGTTCAGTACTCGTACTCTGCATTACTTTATCAAAGGATTCATTATAATAATCGTTTCCATCTTCTATATAACCTGTTGTAAGCATTTCTTTTATAAGAAGAAAATTGTTTTTGTTTATTTGTGGTATCAGATTGGATAATAAAATCCTTATACCAATAGATGCAGTAGCTGTCTCACACTTTGCCATTGCAGTTGATCTTTATTTACCTTTATATCAAATTCAACACCGTCCAGATCCATTTTTACGCAAACAATTTTCTTTCCTAAGTATAATGACTCAATCCATCGATAAGTGGAGATATTCTTTTTATTCACTTTTAGCATTCTTTTTAGTTGTCAACCCCTATACATTTAAGTTGACCAATTCAATATCCCCAATAAAAACACAACAAGGCTTTCCAACTTTCTTCGGACTATGCTTGCATGGACTTGTTTATCTGCTTATCATTCGATATATGATGGACGTCGATCTGTAATCCTGCACAAACCATATATATATTAAATTAAAGCTTACAAAAATGCAATGTGTTAGTTGCAACTGCCTCTTTACTTGCAAACGAAACCTTTTAAAGCATTATCAATCTAAAAAACATTTGCTGCGTATTGGAAATCCAAGGTTTCAATGCGAAGTTTGTGGGAAATCATATGGCCATAAACAGTCGTTGAACTCCCATCTATGTACAGATCGCGTCCCTGTAGTAGAAATGGTACCGCGGCGCGAATTGGAGATTATCGAAGCTCGTCACGAAAAAGAAAAAGAAGATTTACGGAAACAAATCGAAAGTCTCTTAGAAAAGGTGGGCAATGTGAATATCGAAAATCAAATGAACAATATTCAGATCAACTATTACGGATGTGAAAACATGGAGTACATCACTGACAAGTTTATTCAAGAAATGATGAAAATTCCATATAAGAGCATTCCGAGAATCATTCGCCAAGTCCACTTTCATCCGGCACATCCAGAAAACCACAACGTTAAAATAACCAACAAGAAATTGCCTTATGCATCTGTTTTTAGAGATAATAAATGGGAACTAGAAAACAAAAAAAACGTGATCGAAGACTTGATGAGGAAAGGATACGGAGTTTTAGACGAGAAACATGAAAATACGACCCATTTGTCTGAAACTCGTAAGAGTCGGTACAGTGTATTTCAGGACAAGTTCCAAGAAGAAGAACCAGAAACGATCAAGCAAATATATCAGGACACAGAATTGATTCTCTTGAACGGATAGATTATATCCAGGGCTTCAATTCCAACGTCTTATAATCTCGATCAACCAAAGTAGGTCGATCCAGTGGAACGACGAGGGAACTTTGATCTTTACAATATCTCAAATATCCAACCGCTTCTTTATAGACAGAGGACACGGCGTATTCGAGAACCATTTTGTTTAGACGGTCGACTTGTGTAGGAATAGCAACCGTCTCGGAATGCTGCGCATTTTGCAAATATATACTCCGCATAATTATTTTCAACTGATCGATATTCTGAGGAGGGACAACTATCTGCTCCTTGGACATGGCGTACACCCCTGCGCGCAATCCATTTTGGATGATCTGTACGTTGTTTTCAGAGAAGAAAGCATTAGACAATACATTGCATTCCCATATTCCATAAACAGGGTCCCGATATTCCGTCGATTTATTTTTTAGAGCGATTTTTTCAGCCATTTGAAATCTATTGTCCGGGACCTCCAAAATGTTAACTCTGCCGTTGTATCTTTTCATATCTATGATGGAATGATTCTCGTCTAAGTTCGCACCAAACATTTATAATGTTGCTAAAGAAAAAAAAGTATTGTTTTCGCCCAAACGGTTTAGTCGACCTAATTTAATCTGTGGGTTCTGTATAATGGAATCTTTCTATTGGGTTGTTATCATCATCGCTATTCTATTTTTGCTAACGTGTCTGATTATCGTAGGGATCATGATGCGAACTCCTAATCACAAGCTTGGTGTGTTTCCGCCTATAGCGAATCCGTGTCCAGATGGATGGACAATTATAGACTCTTCCACCTGCCAAGTGAACGGGAATGCAAATATTGGTACAGGAACCCTTACTTCGTACGTCGCGGACACCGAATTCAATGGTATTTATAGTCGTGTTAATAATAATGAAAACCAGTTGAGCTTTATTTCCGGAAATGCAAGTATTTGCAACACAAAAAAATGGGCGAACAAATACCATATAACATGGGACGGCGTAACGAACTACAATGGTGCATGCAGTTAGCCCTCAAATTATTGAGGAGATCCGGGGTTTTCAATTCACACTTATTTTCGCATTAAAAATAAGTACTCCCATAGACTTTGCTTTCGGTGATTAAATTTCATTATAGATAGAATTGTTTATAGTCAGCCGTTCCCCATAGATACCTTGTCCTGTGCGGCTTTAGCGGTGTATATAGTTTGTAGTTTTATGTCATGTCTTAGAGGATGTCCCTTATATTATTTTTACGAGCAACAAAGCAAAAAAACAACAAGCAGAGCGCAGCATTCGCTTCTGCTATAGAAGCTGCCCTCGCAAAACAACAATCATTCGTTAGCTGGCGATATAAAACTTGTTAATAACTATAATGGACGATACTCTAAACTATCTACGAACGAAAACTGCTGATGATATTCCTTTCAGGATTAGAGGTAAAGT
>Ga0209550_10000998_pt1 | contig 27433 bp, 23 predicted proteins | sample LauGreSuBDMM15SN_2_FD_187567 | JGI IMG/M metagenome (GOLD analysis project Ga0209550, IMG submission 187567) | Freshwater lake microbial communities from Lake Michigan, USA - Su13.BD.MM15.SN (SPAdes) (version 5) | ecosystem: Environmental > Aquatic > Freshwater > Lake | place: Lake Michigan... | reverse complement strand
AATAAAAAAACCGCAAAGAATTAACAATTAAGTCTTTACGGTTTAACTAAGTACTCAGAGCGGGACTTGAACCCGCACGAACATTGCTGTTCACTGGATTTTAAGTCCAGCGTGTCTACCAATTTCACCATCCGAGCAGTATGGTTTTGAGCGAAAAACGGGGCTCGAACCCGCGACCTCGACCTTGGCAAGGTCGCGCTCTACCAACTGAGCTATTTTCGCATTTTCATTATAGAAAGAACACAATACTTATACCATATTGCGGATGCAAATTTAATACATTAATTCAATTATACAAGCGTTTTTTATAAAAAATACTCGAGTAAAAGTTAACCTTCTGATACCCCAAACTTTAAGAATGATAGACTATTTATTAGTCAACATTCTCTTGATTTCGTTGAGCTTCATTAAGGCTTCCATAGGCGTGATTGTGTTTATGTCAAGACTTAAAATCTCGTCTTTTATTTCCTCCAATAAAGGATCGTCTAGATTGAAGAAACTCATTTGCATTTGCTCCGCCTTTTCGCCTTTCAGGCTCGAGTCATCCCTAGCTGATTTGATTCCGCTCAAAGCTTCGCTTGAATGGTCTTTTTCTAATTTTTTCAAAAGCTTTTGCGCTTTCAAAATTACGATTTGTGGCATTCCAGCCATTTTTGCAACATGTATTCCAAAACTGTGAGCACTACCTCCTTTTACTAATTTTCGAATAAAAAGCACGTTGTCTTTCAATTCTTTCACAGATACATTGTAATTCTGAATTCTCGGCAAAGACTCACTCATTTCATTCAACTCGTGATAATGGGTTGCGAATAGTGTTTTGGGTTTTGATGGATGCTCGTGTAAAAATTCGGCAATTGCCCAAGCGATGGAAATCCCATCATAAGTACTAGTTCCTCGACCAATTTCATCTAATAGCACCAAACTTCTGTCGGAAATATTGTTCAAGATAGAAGCCGTTTCATTCATTTCGACCATAAAAGTGGATTCTCCCATCGAAATATTGTCGCTTGCCCCTACTCTAGTGAATATTTTATCGATAATTCCCATTCTCACGCTCTCTGCAGGAACAAAACTTCCCATTTGAGCCAATAGTACAATCAAAGCGGTTTGACGCAAAATAGCCGACTTTCCAGACATATTAGGCCCCGTAATCATAATTAATTGCTGCGTCTCTCTATCCAAAAAAACATCATTGGCAATATAAGGCGTTCCAACCGGCAATTGTTTTTCGATAACGGGATGCCTTCCGTTTTTGATTTCCAATTCTAATGTTTCATCTAGTTCCGGGCAGACATATTTATTTTCGATGGCCAATTGGGTGAAAGAGCACAAACAATCTAATTGCGCCACCAAATTAGCATTCATCTGAACCGGCTTGATGTATGTCGCAATCCAACTGACCAATTGTTCAAATAACTCGACCTCTATTTTGTGGATTTTTTCTTCGGCACCCAAGATTTTAGTTTCATATTCTTTTAATTCTTCGGTGATGTAACGTTCTGCATTGACTAAAGTTTGTTTTCGAATCCATTCTGGGGGAACTTTGTCTTTATGCAAGTTCCTCACTTCGATATAATAGCCAAAAACATTATTAAAAGAAATTTTCAAAGACGAAATCCCCGTCAATTGGGATTCCCTTTTTTCGATAGCTTCCAGGAATTCTTTGCCGGAGGTTGAAATGGCGCGTAAATCGTCCAATTCATCGCTGATTCCTTTGGCAATAGCATTTCCTTTGGCAATAGCCACGGGAGCATCTTGATTTAAAACCGTTTTAATTTTTTCGCGCAACAAATCACAACTGTGCAGGCTGTCGCCAATGACTTTTACGGCCTCTTGTGGACTTTCTAAAGCCAAGGTTTTTATTGGAATAATAGCATCCAACGATTCCTTCAAATAAACGACTTCGCGAGGGGAAACTTTTCCGGCGGCAATTTTAGAAATCAAACGTTCCAAATCTGAAATTTGTTTGATTTGCTTTTGAATATCCTTTAAAATATTTTGATTTTCTTTCAAATAAGCAACCACCTGTTGACGGCTTTGTATTTTAGCACTATCTTTTAGCGGCAATGCCAGCCATCGTTTTAACAAACGGCCTCCCATTGGCGAAAGCGTTTTGTCAATCACATCGAGAAGTGTCACCGCATTGGGATTATAACTGTGGTATAATTCTAGATTCCGGATGGTGAATCGATCCATCCAAACATAAGCATCTTCGGAGATGCGTTGAATGGAAGTGATATGCTGAACTCTGTTATGCTGCGTTTCGGATAAATAATATAAAATAGCTCCCGAAGCTATCATTCCTTCTTTTAATTCTTCAATTCCAAAACCTTTCAAAGAAACGGTTTGAAAATGTTTTGTCAAGGTTTCAAAGGCGTAATCTTCTTTGTAAATCCAATCTTCTAGATAAAAACAATGAAAATCATCTCCAAAAACTTCTCGGAAATCATTTTTGCTTTGCTTTGGAATTAAAACCTCACTAGGATTAAAATTCTGCAATAACTTGTCTATATATTCGGCATTCCCTTGTGCTGTTAGAAATTCACCAGTAGAAACGTCTAGGAATGAAATTCCTATAGATTTATTAGCAAAGAAAACAGCTGCCAGGAAATTATTAGTTTTAGATTGCAAAACCTCATCGTTCATAGAAACGCCAGGAGTTACTAGTTCCGTAACGCCACGCTTCACGATGGATTTAGTCATTTTAGGATTTTCGAGCTGATCGCAAATCGCCACACGAAGTCCCGCTTTGACCAGTTTTGGCAAATAGGTATTCAAGGAATGATGTGGAAAGCCAGCTAAAGCTGTTTCCGTCTCAGAACCTGCCCCACGCTTGGTTAATACAATTCCAAGAATTTTTGAAGCACGGACAGCGTCCTCTCCAAAAGTTTCATAAAAATCGCCTACTCGAAACAATAAACAAGCATCCGGATATTTCCTTTTGATCTCGTTATACTGTTTCATTAACGGTGTTTCCTTAATCGCTTCTCCTTTAGATGCCAAGTTGTTTTGTTTTTAATAAATGGAAAAAATATGTCAGCGAATTTATATATTTTATGGGGAATAACTATCAATTCAAAAATTAAAAATATTTTTAAGAAAAATTTAGGACTGAGTTTCGATTTTTTATATAAATTTGTCTCAGTTAACAATAAAAATTAAAAAAAATGAAAAAAATAGTTACGCTTTCAATAGCATTTTTAGTATTTACTTTTTCTAATGCACAAGAAACTGCAAAAATTAAAAAAACCGTAAAAAAAGCAACTACGGCAGCAAAAGTTACATCTGCAAAAGTAGATGGCGCTGGAATGGTTTATGAAACTGAAACCATTGATTACGGAACAATTCCACATAATGCTGAAGGAAAACGTGAATTTGTTTTTACCAACAATGGCAACAAACCTTTAATTATTACTAACACTCAAGGTTCATGTGGATGTACTGTTCCTACTACTCCAAAAGAGCCAATTGCTCCTGGAGCGAAAGGGATTATCGGTGTTAAATATGCTACAGATAGAGTTGGCGCATTTACAAAAACAGTAACTGTAACATCAAATGCAGCGGGTCAAGAAACTAAAACACTTACTATAAAAGGAACTATTTTACCAGATCCGACTCCAGCTACTAAAATTTAATTGTATACTTATATCAAAATAAAAAAGCTTCCTGTTTTAAGGAAGCTTTTTTTATAAATTATTGCGAAAGAATATGAGAAAACTGGAAAACAGCGAACTCGATCGAAAATCAATTAAAGATTTTAAACAATCCGGAAAAACATCAATTATTTTAGTGCTGGATGACATACGTAGCTTACACAATATCGGCTCTGTATTTAGAACCGCTGATGCCTTTTTAATCGAAAAAATAGTTCTGTGCGGGATAACCGCCACTCCTCCTAATAAAGAAATTCATAAAACTGCCCTAGGAGCAACTGAAACCGTGACCTGGGAACATTCCAAGGATATTCTAGAAGTTATCGGGAATTTCAAAAAAGAAGGCATAATTGTTATTGCTATTGAACAAGTGGAAAACGCTGTTTTTCTTCAAAATTTTGAAGTGGATAATGAAAAAAAGTATGCCTTGGTTTTCGGCAACGAAGTCTATGGAGTTTCGCAAGAAGCGGTTGCATTATGCGATGGCTGTATCGAAATTCCGCAGTTGGGAACCAAACACTCTTTAAACATTTCAGTAAGTGCAGGGATTGTGGTTTGGGATTTATTTAAAAAAATGAAATGGCATAAATAAAAATTCAATACTTTTAGTGCATGAGAAATTGTGTTTATTTTAAAATAATAGTTGTTTTATTGCTATTTGTTACCAAAACCAATTGTAATGCAAATGGAAATTTTACCATTGTAAAAGACACTATTATACCAAAGAAACATTTAAACAAAAACTCCTCCTTACTAAAAACGGCTGGTACCGCGCCTTATATTAGTACAAATACAACAGATCAGATTTATTGTCCAGGAACTTCTTTAAACATTGTTCAATCGGTAACTATTTCAGTAGATACAACTGACCCACCCAATGCCGTTTATATTCAAATTTCCTCAGGTTACTCTACAGGAGACAATCTAGCTCTTGCAGGCACTCACCCAACTATTTCATCTATTTGGATTCCATCCGAGGGAAAATTAAAATTAACTGGTCTTGGATTATCAAATTCAGCAACTATTAAGAATGCCATTGAAAGCGTTGTGTATAATAATTCTTCGGCCTCAGTGTCAGGAGCTAGAACTTTTTCTATAAGTCTTGGAAGTGGCACATTAAGTTATTTACCACGAAACAAACATTTTTATGAATATGTTTCGGCACCTGGAATCAATTGGACGGCGGCAAAAGTAGCAGCAGAAACTAGGTCACCATATTATGGATTACAAGGTTATTTAGCTACTTTAACCGCTGCAGATGAAGCACAACTAGCTGGTGCGCAAGCAGAGGGTACAGGTTGGATTGGCGGTAGTGATTTAGCAACAGAAGGAACTTGGAAATGGGTGACTGGCCCAGAAGGCCTTGCTAATGGCGGAACAGGAACCACCTTCTGGATTGGAAAAAATAACGGAATAGTTACAACTCCATTTAATTATGCCAATTGGAACAACCCAAACGAACCGAATGACTCAAATAACAATGAAGATTACGCTCACATAACTGCTAAGGAAGTTGGAAATCTAGGAACGTGGAACGATCTTGCAGAACAAGGAGATCCTATTTCCAATTACAATTATTATCCCAAAGGATATATTGTAGAATATGGAGATATGACTCCGGGAGATGTTAATAGCATTCACACTTCTGATTTTACTAAAATGACGATATCTGAAATCACTAGCACAGCACCCAGCCCAATTTGTGGTTCAGGAATAGTTACACTTCGAGCGACTTCTACAACGGGAACTATAAATTGGTATGTTGATCCAGTAGGAGGGACTTCTTTAGGATCAGGCAAGAATTATACTACTCTACCAATAAACACAACTACAACTTATTATATTGATAACGGATGCCCAAATAGAATTGCAATTATTGCGGAAATAAATACAATTCCGGATATTATATCAACTAATTCAGGAGTTTCCAGATGCGGTTCGGGAACTGTAACACTTCAAGCAAGTGCTGATATTGGAAATGTAAATTGGTATTCAACCGCAACAGGAGGACCTATTTTAGCTATAAGACCAAGTTTTACAACTCAAAATCTAACAGCAAATTCAACTTATTATGCTGAAGCCGATAATAACGGTTGTGTTTCAACAAACAGAACTCGCATAGATATCAAGGTATACAGTCCACCAATCGTAACAGACGAAACAGTAGTGCTGTGTAAATCAAGCACCTTAATATTAGACGCAAAAGTTACCGGAATGGATTATTTATGGTCAACAGGAGAAAACACACAAAAAATAACGGCCTATTCTTGGAAAAATTATACTGTAATTGTTACAAGTCCACTACCAGAAAATTGTCCCAGCACAAAGACAATTAAAGTCATAGAGCCCAATATTCCGGAAATTGATCGAGTTGACGTCAATGAAACTAAAGTCGTGATTTATTTAAAACAAGAAGAACCTTATTATGAATTTTCGGTGGATGGAATTAGTTATCAAAGCTCGAATGTGTTTTTTAATGTACAAAGTGGTTTGCAAACTGCTTATGTAAGAGACGTGAATTTGTGCAGCAAAAACACCCAAACGTTTATTGTTTTAATTGCTCCTAAGTTTTTCACTCCAAATGGAGATATTTATAATGATTTCTGGGCAGTAGAAGGATTAATTAATTATCCCCAAGCACAAGTCTCCATTTTTGACCGATACGGAAAATTCATCGTGCAATTAAATACTTCGAAACCATCTTGGGATGGAATGTTTAATAATCGCTCTTTACCAGCTGATGATTATTGGTATGTGTTAAAAATTAACGAAACTACGCCCGAAAAAAGAGGGCATTTTTCTCTAATAAGATAAACTTGAAATTAATTTATTTACCAACCTTCATTTGGATTTCATCCAAAATATAAAGATAATCTTCCTGATTTTTCACGAAATCCCGACCAGAAACATCGATAATCAAAATATTCAATTCCGTTTGTGATTTGATATAATCCAAATAGCCACTATTGATTTTATCCAAATAGTTTACTTGGATTTCCTGCTCATAACTCCTACCTCTTTTCTTGATGTTTTGCAACAATCGTTCTGAATTTTGATATAAATAGATATATAAATCAGGTTTCGGCATTTCTCTATTAATGATATCAAACAGCGTGCGATATAGTCGACACTCATCTTCGGTAAGGGTAATTTTGGCGAAAATTAGGGATTTAAAAATATGATAATCCGCCACAATGAATTCTTTAAACAAATCAAATTGAGCTAAGTCATCTGAAAGCTGCTTGTATCTATCGGCAAGGAAAGACATTTCAAGTGGAAACGCATAGCGACTTTGATTTTCATAAAATTTAGGCAAAAAAGAATTATCAGCAAAGCGTTCCAAGACCGTTTTGGCATTAAAATCCTCGGCTATTCTTTTTGCTAAAGTAGTTTTTCCGGCCCCAATATTTCCTTCAAATACAATGTAATTATAGTGTTCCAAAGAAATACTATCCAATGGATTTTCTAAATCTTGAATTAGGTCGCAAACGCTTTGGTCTGGAGTTATTTCAAGCAATTCGGGTATTTTTTTTTGAAAAACAGGATGTACCCAATCTAAATTTAAGTCCAGCATAGGCAACAAAACAAATCGTCTGTTTTGCATTAACGGATGTGGAATTTGCAGATTTCCAGTATCAATAATTACCTCATCAAACGCAATCAAATCAACATCAATGATTCGGGATTGATATTCCAATGAATCGCCTCGAACACGACCTAGTTGCTTTTCAATCTTCAAAATTTGGGACAAAATTGTATCTGCAGAAGCAAAAGTATGAATAACCAAAGCGCAATTATAGAACGCATCGCCATCAAAACCCCAGGAGGGTGTTTCATATAACCTTGAAACCCTAATTATCGTTCCGATTTCCTGATGAATCAATTGCATGCAATTCTCTATGTTTTCTAGACGATTGCCTTGATTACTGCCTAAAGATAAAACGACCTGATGTTGTGATTTCATATTAACCACAAATTAACAAAACAATTTTAGAATAGAACTATATTTGTAATGCGTTTTAATAACTATTTTTTTAAGAAATTTAACCTTAAATTTGTACTGTTTTAATCCCTTTTGCAACTTATAAAAAAGTATAATTATGAAATTTTTAGGAAATGTTTTGGCTACTATTGTGGGCGTATTTGTTTTTTTTATGTTGTGCTTTTTTGGAATAGTGATAATTGCAACCATTTTTGGCGGTGATGCCGAAATTGTAGAAGTAAAAAGCAATTCAGTAATCGAATTGAACTTAGAACACATTAAAAACGATTATGCAGGGAAATACAAAGACCCGTGGATGACCATTCTAACTGATGGAGAAAAAGTTGGACTTGTGGATATTATCAATGCCATCGGAAAAGCAAAAACGGACGACGACATCAAAGGAATCTCTATTTTAAATGATGAATCAGAATTAGGAATGGCGCAAAGAAAAGCCTTGCGTGATGTCTTGGAAGATTTTAAAAATTCAGGAAAATTTGTTATGGCCTATGCCAATTCTTTTTCCCAAAAGGAATATTATCTAAATTCTGTCGCCAACACCATTTATTTGAATCCCGTTGGAGAAATGGATTTTAAAGGATTATCAGCCGAAGTAATGTATTTCAAGGACTTTGAGGACAAAACGGGTATCAAAATGGAAGTCATCCGCCACGGGAAATACAAAAGCGCTGTTGAACCTTTCCTAGAAAACAAAATGAGTGATGCCAACAGGGAACAAATTTCGGCCTTGTTGAATTCGGTTTGGAATTCCATCACAGCGGACATATCCAAAAGCAGAAAAATTTCCGTAACAAAATTGAACGAAATTGCCGATGGCCTTCTCGCCCGAACTCCTGAAATGGCAAAAACGCAAAGATTGGTCGATGTTGTAGCTTATGAGGATGTGTATCATAATGCCGTCAAAAAAGCCTTAAAATTGGATAACGATAAAGATTATAACAAAGTAAGTCTTATTGATTATGCCCGGAAAATGAACACAACTTCTAAAAATAACGACACCAAAGATAAAATTGCCATTATATATGCGCAAGGGGAAATCAAAAGCGGTGAAGGCGATGTTGATGTGATTGGCGAAGGCGCCATGCGTCGTTCCTTAATAGAAGCTAGAAAAGATGAGAATGTGAAAGCCATCGTGTTGCGGATTAATAGTCCAGGTGGAAATGCGTTAACGTCAGATTTGATTTGGAGAGAAATCGAATTAACCAAAAAAGTGAAACCCGTAGTGGTTTCTATGGGAAATTACGCTGCTTCTGGGGGTTATTACATTGCTTGTAACGCCAATAAAATTTTTGCCGAAAACAACACCATTACTGGTTCTATAGGGGTTTTTGGGATGTTACCTAACGTTACTTCGTTAGCAACAAAAATTGGACTACATTCAGAACAAGTAACAACGCATGAAAATGCGGCGGAGTATAGCCCGTTTTTGCCCTTAGACGAAAAGTTAAAAACTGTTACACTTGAAGGAGTCGAACATATTTACAAAACCTTTGTGACCCATGTAGCCCAGGGAAGAAAAATGACCTTTGCACAAGTTGATGCCATCGCGCAAGGTAGGGTTTGGACTGGTTCAGAAGCTAAAAAAATCGGGCTAGTGGATAAAATTGGAGGAATGGATGACGCTATTCGGGAGGCTGCAACATTGTCCAAAATAAAAAAGTACAACACCCAAAACTTCCCGGAATTTGAAAAAAATATTGATGATATCTTTGAACATTTGCCATTTGCAAAATCAAAAAAATCCTTTATTAAAGAAGAATTGGGAGAGGAAACTTATAAAATAATGAACCAAATAAAAAGAATTCAATCTCAAAAAGGAGTTCAAGCTATGTTGCCTTTTGAAATTACTATCCAATAAATATCTTTTTTAATCTCAACCCGTTTAAAATGAGTTAAGAGTTTTTACACCTCAATTCTTACCACATAACCTTCGGAGCTGCGGACATTAAAAACGGTGCCGTCTTCAAAAATCAGATACTGCCCTTTTATTCCGGTAAGTTTTCCTTGAAAAGTGGGTTTTTTTTCCAAACTTAAACTGTTTATTTTTTTTGGATACTCTAATACGGGGAAATATATTTCATATAAATCATTTTTTTGCAAATGGAAATATTCCTGTACTTCGGCAGGGATTAGGTTCTCGACTTTCAATCTTTCGGCAACTAAATCTACTTGTTCTATGTCATTTTGAAGCATTTTACGCCAATTGGTTTTATCGGCATAATGATTTTTCAACACCACTTCGGTAATTCCTGCTAGATAGCGATTAGGCACTTCGACAATGGAAATCGCTTGTATTGCACCTTGATCAATCCATCTCGTGGGCACTTGTGTTTTTCGAGTTACGCCTACTTTCACTTCGCTGGATAATGCCAAATAAACAATATGTGGTTGCAATTGCACTTTTTCTTCATACGCTAAATCCCGATCCTGAATACCCAAATGCGCTGTGCTCAACTCGGGTTTCATGATCCAATCCCCAACCGCTGGACAAGAATAAAAACAGTCATAACAAAATCCTTGGCGAAATATTTTTTTCTTTTTGCCACAATTTAAACATTGATATCCCTGAAAAGAAATTTCGACATTTTTGTTGAGCAATTGATTTACATTCAAAAAACTATTTTCAAAAACCAAATAGTATTGAATGGGTTGGCCAAATTCGGTTTGCATTTTAGAAAGAACACCTTCGTAAGTCATTTGATTTCTGATTGTAGATTAACGATTTCTGATTGTAAATTTGAAGTGCCAATTTTAGATTTCTGTTTATTAGCAACCACATCTACGTCAGAATCTTTGTAGAAATTTATTTTTTTTATAAAAAAACACTATTTTTGATACGAATGCAAAGTTAGTATTTGTAAATCGATATTCAAATCTAAAATCAGCACTCTAAAATCATTAATATCTATGCCGCTATCAATAATCAATTCTTTTGCCTCATGGGTATTAAAGCAACGGATTCATCAGATGGAACTTTTTTTAAAGTATCCCAATGAAGTTCAGGAAGAATTGCTGATGAACTTGATTCGGGCCTCGGAAAATACGATTATAGGCCAACAATATGACTTTGCTTCGATTCATTCCTACACCACTTTTGCGGAGAGAGTCCCTGTTGCTACCTACGAAGAATTACAGCCTTTGATAGAACGCACTCGCCAAGGCGAGCAAAATGTTTTCTGGGAAACACCTATAAAATGGTTTGCCAAATCAAGCGGAACAACCAATGCAAAAAGCAAGTTTATCCCCTTGAGCAACGAAGCCTTGGAGGACTGTCACTACAAAGGAAGTAAAGATTTATTGTGTTTATATTTGAACAACAACGAAGACTCCGAACTGTTTTTAGGAAAAAGTCTTCGACTAGGAGGAAGTTCCCAAATATATGAAGACAACCATACTTTTTTTGGAGATTTGTCGGCCATATTAATTGAAAACATGCCTATTTGGGCGGAATATAGTAGCACTCCCAACCACAAAATCTCGTTGATGAGCGATTGGGAAATGAAAATTCCTGCGATTATCAATGAGGTCAAAAACGAAAATGTAACGAGTTTTGCCGGAGTTCCTTCGTGGATGCTGGTTTTGATGAACAAATTACTCGAAGAAACCGGCAAAGCAAATTTGCAGGAACTATGGCCAAATCTGGAGGTATATTTCCACGGCGGCGTGAGTTTTGAGCCGTACCGCGAACAATACCAAAAAATGCTGCCGAAAACAGATTTCAAATATTACGAAATATACAATGCTTCCGAAGGTTTTTTTGCCATTCAGGATTTGAATGATTCTAGTGATTTATTGCTCATGCTAGATTATGGCATTTTCTATGAATTTATTCCAATGGATACTTTTGGAACTCCAAACCAAAAAACCATCCGTTTGGCAGAGGTGGAACTTTTCAAAAATTACGCCATTGTCATCACCACGAATTCCGGTTTGTGGCGTTACTTGATAGGCGACACGGTGCGTTTTACTTCCTTAAACCCCTACCGAATTCGGGTGACAGGAAGAACGAAACATCACATCAACGTTTTTGGCGAAGAACTCATGGTAGAAAATACCGATCAAGCCATTGCAAAAGCCTGCCAAATTACCGGAACCGAAATAGTGGATTACACTGTGGCTCCCGTTTTTATGAAAGACAAAGAAAAAGGAGCCCACGAATGGATGATAGAGTTTAGAAAAAACCCCGCTGACATCGCTTTTTTTAAGAAAGTTTTAGATGAAACCTTGCAATCTTTAAATTCCGATTACGAGGCAAAACGCTATAACAATATGACGCTAAATCCTTTAATTATAAATGTTGCTCGTGAAAATTTATTTTACGATTGGTTGAAAGAAAAAGATAAACTAGGCGGGCAACATAAAATCCCGAGATTATCGAACGAAAGAGAATATCTAGAACAGTTGAAGAATCTGAAGTCGGAAGTAAATCAATAATATTTGCTTCCTTTGAACCTTACCAAATTGTTTTAACACCCTTGAATAAGAAAAAAAAATATTGGTTTAGATAAAAAAACTAAGAGCTTTTTTATTATATACGGTTTGCTACTCCTGCATCATATCAATATGCCTGTCGTGATAGCCTAATAGGTATAAAATTCCGTCTAGACCCAGACTGGAAATGGAGGTAGCTGCGTTTTCTTTTACTTTCGGCTTGGCATGAAAAGCAATTCCTAAACCTGCTAAATTCAGCATCGGCAAATCATTCGCCCCATCGCCCACTGCAATGGTTTGGTTGATATGGATGCCTTCTTTTTCCGCAATGGCTTTTAGGTATTCGGCTTTCTTCGCACCATCAACAATTTCGCCCAAATATTTACCTGTCAATTTTCCGTCTATAATTTCCAATTGATTGGCATAAACATAATCAATCCCTAATTCCTTTTGCAAATAATCACCAAAATAGGTAAATCCTCCAGATAAAATAGCCGTTTTATAACCGTAATACTTTAAAGCTCGCATCAAACGATGTGCGCCTTTTGTAATTGGTAGATTTATCGCCACATTATGCAGCACATCTTCACTCAAGCCTTCTAACAAAGCCATGCGTTTTTTGAAGCTTTCGCTAAAATCAATTTCGCCATTCATTGCCGATTCGGTGATGGCTCTAACTTGCTCACCAACACCTGCTAATTCCGCTAATTCATCAATGACTTCAGTTTGAATTAAGGTAGAGTCCATATCAAAACACACTAAACGTCTGTTTCTTCTGTACATGTTATCTTCCTGAAAAGAGATATCAACATCTAAATTTCCAGAAATTTCCATAAAGTTAGCGGTCATTACCGTTTTATCGACAATAGTCCCCGTTACGGATAATTGCACACAAGAACGAGGATATTCTTCTTTTTCCACCACCGAAGTTCTACCCGTTAATCGTATGATAGAATCGATATTCAAATTTTGGTCCGACATTATTTTGGTCACAGCCGCCAATTGAGCAGCGGTCAAGGTTTCGCCTAAAACATTGATAATATAGCGTTGCTTGCTTTGTGCTTTAACCCAACTTTCGTAATCTGGAATAGTAATGGGAATAAAGTTAACCTTAATCCCTAATTCGTATGCTTTGAACAATAAATCTTTCAAAACAGGCCCTGAACTAGATCCTGTTTTTATTTCAAATAAAATTCCCAAAGATAAGGTATCATGAATATCGGCCTGACCAATATCTAAAATAGTGGCATCATAATTCGCCAATATCGAAGTTAAGCCAGCCGTCACCCCTGGTTTATCCTGACCAGAAACTTTTAACAAAATAATCTCTTTGTCTTCTGTTTTCATTTATATTGATTTACAATGGACAAAAATCGACAATCTATTGTTTATAAAAAAGAATATCCCTTGTTTTTTCTAATAAACAGGTTGCTGTTATTTAATAAGAAACCCGACAGATTATTATAAGCTGTCGGGTTTGAAATTATATAAACCAAAAATTACGAAGCGATTTCTAATCGTTTCAATAAATTTCTATTCAAAGTTTCTTTAGCGTAATCTACGTCTATTTCTAATGTTTTTTCATCAGAACTTGGCAATTCATACATGGCATCGGTCAAGATGGCCTCACATAAAGAACGCAATCCACGTGCTCCTAGTTTGTATTCTAATGCTTTTTCGACAATAAAATCTAAGGCGTCGTCCGTAATATTGAATTCCACTTCGTCCATCAAAAATAATTTTTGATATTGCTTTATTAAGGCATTTTTAGGCTGTGTCAAAATCGCTCTTAAAGTTTCTCTGTCCAAAGGATCCATGTGCGTCAACACGGGTAAACGACCAATGATTTCAGGAATTAATCCAAAATCCTTGATGTCTTTTGGAATGATATATTGCAATAAATTGTCTTTGTCAATATTATCCACGTTTTTAGAAGTAGAATAACCAACGGCTTGACGATTCAATCGTTTTGAAATAATTCGCTCTATTCCGTCGAAAGCGCCACCGGCAATAAACAAAATATTTTGGGTATTAACCTCAACAAATTTCTGGTCTGGGTGTTTTCTGCCTCCTTTTGGTGGAACATTTACCACAGTTCCTTCCAATAATTTCAACAAAGCCTGTTGCACTCCTTCTCCAGAAACATCTCGCGTTATAGATGGGTTGTCGCTTTTTCGGGCAATTTTGTCAATTTCATCAATAAAAACAATTCCTCTTTCGGCTTTAGTAACATCATAATCGGCGGCTTGTAACAAACGGGTCAAAATACTTTCAACATCTTCTCCCACATAACCCGCTTCGGTCAATACAGTTGCATCGACAATCGCCAAGGGTACATCAAGCATTTTTGCAATAGTTTTGGCTACCAATGTTTTCCCTGTTCCAGTTTGGCCCACCATAATAATATTACTTTTTTCAATTTCTACCTCATCGTGCAATTCTTGTTGCATCAAACGTTTATAGTGATTGTAAACGGCAACGGCCATAACTTTTTTGGTTTGGTCTTGACCAATCACATATTGATCCAGGAAAGCCCTAATCTCTTTTGGTTTCTTCAAAACCAAGTCGACTGGCAAGTTAGCCTTGCCGCTTGATTTTAATTCTTCGAGAACAATTCCATGGGCTTGTTCTATACATTTGTCACAAATGTGTGCGTCAATTCCGGCAATCAATAAATTGGTTTCCGGTTTTTTTCTTCCACAGAAGGAACATTCTAATTTTGGTTTTGCCATTTTTTTAGGTTAGGTGTCAAAAGTTGTACGTTAAAAACGCAAAACTTTTAACCCATTACTTTATTATTATCTTCTCAACACTTCGTCAATCATCCCGTATTCTTTTGCTTCGTCAGCAATCATCCAGTAATCACGCTCGCTATCTTGGTGCACTTTTTCGAATGTTTGTCCAGAATGATGCGAAATGATTTTGTACAATTCGTCTTTTAATTTCAACATTTCGCGGAGGTTTATCTCCATATCCGTTGCAACACCTTGCGCGCCGCCTGACGGTTGGTGAATCATCACTCTTGAATGTGGCAAAGCCGAACGTTTTCCGGCTGCCCCAGCGCACAAAAGAACGGCTCCCATTGATGCTGCCATACCCGTACAAATTGTAGCCACGTCTGGTTTGATGTATTGCATCGTGTCATAAATTCCCAATCCTGCATAAACACTTCCTCCAGGGGAATTCAAATAAATTTGGATATCTTTTGAAGCATCGGCACTTTCAAGAAAAAGCAATTGAGCCTGAACGATATTTGCAATTTGATCATCAATTCCTGTTCCCAAGAAAATAATTCTATCCATCATTAATCTTGAAAAAACGTCTAATTGCGAAATGTTCAATTGGCGTTCTTCAATAATATAAGGGGTCATATTTGTAGGCGTCATGGCGCTTACAATTTTGTCATAGTACATCGCATTTACACCTTGGTGTTTTGTAGCAAATTTTTTAAATTCTAAGCCGTAGTTCATAATTTTAAGGTTTAAGGTTTAACCCTTCGACTGCGCTCAGGGTGACAATAAAAAAAAGAGCGTCAAAAGAAATTCTTTTGACGCTCAAAGATACTAATTTTTTCTAAAATTTACTCCCCATATGAGGCTGCAATAAATTGCTCGTAGGTAACTTTTTTAGTTGTTGGATTTGCTTTTTCTTTGAACAATTCCAATAGTTTTTCGGCAACTACTTGGTCAGAAAGTCTTTTCACCTCATCTTGATTTGCCAAAACACGCGCTACAATTCCTTGAACTTCTTCGTCAGTAGGATTTGTTTGCCCGAATTGCGCCATTTGCTGACGTATATTTTTTGTGGTAAATGATTTCAAATCTTCGAAAGTGATTTTAATATCATTTTGAGATAATGCTTTTCCTTCGATTAATTGAAAACGTAATCCTTTTTCAGATCTTGCATATTCCACTTCTGCTTGAGCTGGAGAAAGTTGTTTTTCGCCGACAGTTTGTAACCATTTTTTAAGAAATTCAGCTGGCAAATCGAATTTTGTATTTTCGATTAAAAACTCAGTTACATCTCCTAATAATTTTTGATCTGCTTGTTGAGCAAATTGAGTTTCGGCATCTTCTTTAATTTTGGCTTTCAACTCATCAAGAGAAGCAACAGTTCCTGCTCCAAAAAGTTTGTCGAATAATTCTTGATTTAACTCCGCTAATTCAGTAAAATTGATGCTTTCAATAGTGAAATCAACATCAACTTCTAATCCATGAACATCATCATGTGCTAATTTCATAACATCCATCAACTGATGATCATCTTCGAACAAGCCCTTTGTGTTCAAGGTCACCACATCTCCTTCTTTTTTACCAATGAATTTATCGGCAGTAGCTTTGTCTTTAAAAATATCTAAAGAAATCGTTGTTGGATTTGCAATTCCTTTATCTTCGTTTGTGAATGTTCCAGCAATATCATATCCTGCTGCGACCACTACTTGAGGAACGGCTTTTCCAAATTGCTTTTGGATACGCACCACTTGATTTTCAATCAATTTATCGTCGGCAGAAACTACATATTTAATGATGTTATTTTTAGCATCAAGATCTATTTCGAAAGTTGGAACCAAACCGATTTCATATTCAAAAACCAATTCTTCGGCCTCCCAAGAAAAGTTTTCGTTTACTTTAGCTAAAGGAGTTCCAAGAAGGTTTAATCTTTCGGATTGCACAAAACGCTCTAAGGCTAAATCAACCACTTTTTGAACTTCTTCTTGTTTGATTGCCTTTCCATATTGTTTTTCAACAAGGTCTTTTGGCACAGCCCCTTTTCTAAAACCTTTAACGGTTGCCAAAGGCATTTTCTCGTTTATTCTTTTTGCTACTTGACCTTTGTAATCCATGTGAACCACTGTCATTACAATTGTCTCGTTTACTGCGTCTAATACTACTCTTTTAATATCCATTTCTGTCTTTAATTTACATAATAAAATTGGGTGGCAAAATTATAAAATTTTCGCAACCCAAACAAGTTTTTAATCGATCGAATTAAAGGGTTTTGTTTTGCCCAAAAGCAACCTCCTTTTATTTGTCGTTTCCTAAAAATTTATACATAATAGATTGCAAAAAAGACAATATGATGCTAAATAATAATGCCGTCCAAAAAGAATCTACCCTAAACCCACCGACAATATTGGCGCACAGTAGAATAATTACTGCGTTAATAACCAGCAAAAATAATCCTAAAGTAAAGATGGTGGCCGGCAAAGTCAATAGTACCAATATTGGTTTAATAAATATGTTTAACAAGCCTAGAACAACTGCTACAATTAAGGCGGTTCCAAAACTCGCTACATGAACTCCTGGCATACCATGCGCAATTCCCATTACTAAAATGGCAGTAATTACTATTTTCATAATCAGATTCATACTTTTGCTATTTATATAAAAGTAGTTATTATTCTAAAAAGGAACGCGTCATTTTGTAAAATACTTTTGGATTTTCGGCGTGAAGCCAATGACCTGTATTAGAAATAGTTTCTATTTTTGAATTTGGGAAATGCTGTTTTATATTCACGAAATCAGTGTCTAAAATATAATTAGAATTTCCGCCACGAATAAAAAGGGTTGGTTTGTTATAAATTGCATTTTCAGGAAGTGACTTTCCTATTTCCTCTATTTTTTTGTTAAAAACGGGCAAATTAAATCGGAATGCTAATTGTCCTGGCTCTTGCCAATAAAGACTTTTCAACAAGAATTGTCTGGTACCATAGTCAGTTATGTAATGTGAGACGATTTCTTCCACTTCGTTTCGGCTTGGTTTTTTTGAAAAGTCGACCGCATTCAACCCTTCCAAAATAGATTGGTGGTGTTGTGGGTAGAATTTTGGACTAATATCGGCAACAATTAATTTTTCAATCATTTCAGGATAAGTTACAGCAAATAGCATCGCTGTTTTTCCGCCCATAGAATGTCCTATGATATTGATTTTTTCTAAATTATTGGTTTTGCAATAGTCATATACATCCTGAACCATGAGTTCGTAACTGAATTCATCGGAGTGAAAACTTCGGCCATGATTTCTCAAATCTAAAAGATGAACCTGAAAACCATCCGAGGCAAATTGGACACCGAGGGATTTCCAATTGTCGGACATTCCCAGAAATCCATGTAAAATTAAGAGGGGTTTACCAGAGCCTTCTATTTTTGAGTAGAGCATATTATTTATTTCAATTTTTGCAAATACATATTCACCACATTGTCCAATCCGAGATAAATGGATTCGGAAATAAGGGCATGGCCAATGGAGACTTCAAGTAAGCCAGGGATATTTTGTTTAAAAAATTCGATGTTATCTAGGCTCAAGTCATGGCCCGCATTGATTCCCAACCCCAATTCATTTGCTAAAATTGCAGATTTCACATAAGGGTCAATCCCTTTTTTATTTCCCAAACTATATTCGTGCCCGAAGGATTCGGTATACAATTCAATCCTCTCTGTTCCAATTCTTTTGGCTCCTTCAATCATTTCGAGAACTGGATCGACAAAGATGGAAGTTCGAATGCCATTTCGTTGAAATTCCTGAACTATTTCGGTTAGAAAATCCTTGTTTTTTAAAGTATTCCAACCCGCATTTGAGGTTATGGCATCAACAGCGTCAGGGACTAAAGTAACTTGTGTGGGCTTTATTTCGAGAACGAGATTAATAAAGGTTTTTTCGGGATTCCCTTCGATGTTGTATTCGGTGTAAACGATTGATTTTAAATCTCGGGCATCTTGATATCGGATATGTCTTTCGTCTGGTCTTGGATGAATGGTAATGCCTTGTCCGCCAAATTTCTGAATATCAGTAGCTACTTTTAACAAATCAGGCACATTTCCTCCACGAGCATTTCGTAAAGTGGCTATTTTGTTAATATTTACACTTAACTTTGTCATTGGAATACTTTTAGAAGATATTTATTGAATTTAGAAATACAAAAATACAAAGTAAAACTAGCTGTTATTGTATAATTTTGATTATTTTGCATCAAATATATTAGATTAATTCATGACACAAATTACAAACTATATTACTAATGATTATAAAGCGATTGACAGCCGGGTGACTATTTCGGATGTTCAGGGCTTTATAAGTGATTTATCCTTTTCCCATTTTCCTGTTGTAGAAGAGCAAATTTACATTGGGAGTGTTGCTACTGAAGACATCGAAACTTTTATAAGTGATAAAAAAATTATCGATTATAGGTATTCCTTTGAGAAATTTTTTGCCAGAACCAATATGGTTTGGTTGGACGTCTTGGAAGTATTTGCACAAAACCACACTAACTTAGTTCCTGTTTTGGACGAAGAAAACAAATATGTTGGTTATTATGAAATCGGCGACATTATGGGATTTTTCAACGAGACCCCATTTTTAAAAGAGCCTGGAGGGATTATTGTTATCAAAAAAGCATTAGTGGATTATTCACTGAGTCAAATTACCCAAATCGTAGAAAGCAATAATGGGAAACTTTTGGGATTGTTTATTTCTGAAGCAGATTCAGTAAATATTCAGGTAACTTTAAAAATAAGTTTAGGGCCCATGAATGAAATAATCCAGGCATTTAGAAGATATAATTTTGAAATCATATCCGACCATCTTGAAGACAATTATATCAATACATTAAAAGAACGCTCTAATTATTTAGACAAATATCTTAATATATAATACACAAACTTGATGAAAGTAGCCATTTACGGAAAACACTATCTAAATAGCACGGAACCAATCATAAACGACATTTTTGTGTTTTTTAACATCAATGGGGTAGAAATGATTATCGAAGCTGCTTTTTTGAAAATATTGCACGAAAAAAAAATCATCCAAAAAGAATATAAGACTTTTACTTCCCATAAAGAGTTAGATAGCAGTTTTGATATGTTGATTAGTATTGGCGGGGACGGAACCATTTTAAGAGCCGCTGCTCTAGTTCGAAATTCAGGCGTTCCAATTTTAGGAATAAATGCAGGTCGATTGGGATTTTTGGCAACCGTTCAAAAGGAGAATATTGCGGAGTTCATGCAATTTATAATTAATAAAAAATACACCATTTCTAATAGGACTTTGTTGAGTCTATCCTGTACCCCATCAAATACAGCAGTTGAAGAAATCAATTTTGCCATGAATGAAATTTCCGTGAGCCGAAAAGACACCACTTCGATGATTACAATAGAAACGTATTTAAACAAAGAGTTTTTAAATTCCTATTGGGCCGATGGTTTAATTATTGCAACCCCTACGGGTTCAACAGGATATTCCATGAGTTGTGGAGGCCCTATATTAACTCCAGACGTAAAAGGATTAGTTATAACTCCAATCGCACCGCACAATCTAAACGCACGCCCCCTTGTAATTCCAGATGAGACCGAGATTCGGCTGAAAGTTTCTGGAAGAGAAAAAAATTACTTGGTTTCTTTGGATTCTAGAATTACTTCTGTTAAAAATGAAACGATACTGATTATAAAGAAAACTCCTTTTCAGATAAACATGGTCGAAATCCCTGAAGAAACTTTCCTTAAAACACTTCGAACCAAGCTGTTTTGGGGTGAAGATCGAAGGAATTAAATCATTTTTTTTAGGACTGCTATACGAATATCCCTATTTTTTTCGTTTCACTACTACTGAATCCTTAATTGTTAACGGTTTTTTGTGTCTTTTTATCGCTAATACACATATTTAAAACTATGGGCATTAATAGAGGTGATAATTATTATATTTGCATCCAATTTTTATTTAAGAATGTACAAACTTTTCCATCTTTTATTTTTAGCACCTATTATGGTAATGAACGCACAAACTCACGAGTTTGGCATATTTCTTGGCGGAAGTAACTATATAGGAGATATTGGATCAACGACATATATTGCCCCAAACGAACCTGCATTCGGAATTCTTTATAAATGGAATAAAAGCCCAAGACACACTTACCGTTTTTCATATACCCAATCCAAAATTGTAGCTAGTGATCTTGGCTCAAAAGAACCTAGCAGATATGGAAGAGGATATCATTTTGAAAATAACATAAAAGAAGTATCTTTAGGCCTTGAATTTAATTTTTTTGACTTTAATTTATTTGATTTTAAGACTAAGTTCACACCATATATATATAGTGGGATTAATTATACAATATACAACGGCCTCTTTTTTGATGTTGGCAAAACTAAATATGATTCTAATCACGGGACTGTATCAATCCCCATGATAATTGGTGTTAAAACAAATATCAATAGATTTTTAATCCTTGGGATTGAGTTTGGCCCAAGGTATACTTTTGCAGATGATATGGACGGAAGCAACCCTACGAATAAAAATTTAAAGAAATTGGGGATTGACTTTGGAAATGTAAATAATAATGATTGGTATGTTTTTTCTGGCTTAACAATGACCTATACCTTTGGAGACAAACCTTGCTATTGTGCAAAATAAAAAAATGAATTTAAAAGAACCTATAAACAAAGACAATTTACCCAAGCATATCGCTATTATAATGGATGGCAATGGTCGTTGGGCAAAACAACAAGGTTTTTTGAGAGCTATTGGACACCAAACCGGAACAAAATCAGTAAAAAAAATAATAGAAGCAAGTGCTACAATTGGTATAGAATGTCTTACATTGTTTGCTTTTTCAACTGAAAATTGGAATAGGCCAAAATTAGAAGTGCAAACCTTAATGCGTGTTTTAATTAATTCCTTGAAGAAAGAGTTAGTTACTTTGCAAAAGAACAATATAAAATTAAGCGCTATAGGTAATTTAGAACAATTACCAAAATCTGCATTAAGCGAACTTCTTGATGTAATTGAAAAAACAAAGGGCAATACCCGAATGACATTAACTCTAGCGTTGAGTTATGGGTCAAGAGATGAATTAGTCAATGCCGTGAAAAGCATCAGTAATAAAGTTAAAAATAATATAATTTCTATAGACGAAATAGACGATCCAATTATAAATGAGCATCTTTACACGCGAAATTTACCAGATGTAGATTTATTAATACGAACAAGCGGAGAACATAGAATAAGTAATTTTTTGTTGTGGCAAATTGCATATGCAGAATTATATTTTACTGATGTATTGTGGCCTGACTTTAAAGAACACCATTTATATGAGGCTATCATTAGTTATCAAAAAAGAGAACGAAGATTTGGAAAAACAAGTGAACAAATTAAATAATTTTTTAGTGTTACATAAAAGCATAAAAACGGCCCTAGCAATTTTAATTTTTGGAAGTTTTTTACAAATTAAAGCACAAGAAAGGGTTCCTTTTGACCAAGGAAAAAAATATATTCTAGCCGATGTAGCCATAGTTGGTAAACTAAGTTTTAATACCCAAACCGTAGTAACCTTTGCCGGTCTTGAAAAAGGACAAGAAATAACAATTCCTGGAGAAGAAATAAGCAACGCAATTAAAAAACTTGGAAAACTTGGATTATTTGATGAGATTTCATTTTATGTTAATAAAATTCAAAACGACAGCATTTATATTGATTTGAATATTGAAGAATTACCTAAACTGAATGAAGTTAAATTTAATGGCGTAAAGAAAAACAAAACAGAAGAGTTGATTAAAGACACTGATCTTACCAAAGGAAAAGTGGTCAATGAAAATTTAATTACGACCACAAAAAATTACCTCGAAAATAAATACAAAAAAGAGGGCTATTTCAACACCAAGGTTAACATAAATACCTTAAAAGACACTTCGGCTGTAAACTTAGTTCATATTGTGGTGAGTATTGATAAAGGCGAAAAAGTTAAAATTCAAAATATTGATTTTGAAGGAAATACAAAACTTTCAGGCACAATATTACGGAATGCGATGAAAGACACCAAACAAAAAAATCCAATTCGCATCTTAAAAGCTTCTAAATTCATTAAGGACAAATACAAAACCGATTTGGAAAAAGTAATCGAATTCTATAAAGAAAAAGGATATAGGGATGCCCGAATTATTTCAGATTCTGTATCCTACAACAAGGACAAAAATGCATTGTCCGTTAAAATAAATATAGAAGAGGGAAACAAATACTATTTTGGAAATATTAAGTTTTTAGGGAATACAGTTTACTCTGATCAAGGACTTACTAGTATGTTAGGTATAAAAAAAGGAGAGATCTATAATGGCGGTCTTCTCGAAAAAAGAATTGCAGACAAATCGAAGCCAGACGGTGATGACATTACCAATTTGTATCAAAACAATGGTTATTTATTCTCGAATATCAATTCTGTAGAAGTAAAAACAGCTAATGACACTATCGATTTTGAAATACGAATTACCGAAGGTCCCATCGCCTATTTCAACAAAATCACGGTAACAGGAAATGACAAAACAAACGATCGCGTTATCTACAGAGAATTGAAAACAAAACCTGGAGAAAAATACAATAAAGAATTACTCATTAGAACCATTCGTGAAATTGGACAACTCGGATTTTTTGATCCAGAAGCCATTGAACCAAAATTCAAAAATGTAGATGCCGCATCCGGGACTGTGGATATTGAATACCCCCTTACGGAAAAAGGCGCTAGCCAGATAGAGCTTCAAGGAGGTTATGGTGGTGGTGGTTTCATAGGAACTTTGGGATTGTCGTTTAATAACTTTTCGGCTAAAAATTTATTCAAAAAGGAAGCATATAAACCACTCCCTATGGGTGATGGTCAAAAAGTATCCTTAAGATTGCAGGCAAGTACTTTTTTCCAAACCTATAGTGTGTCGTTTTCAGAGCCTTGGTTTGGAGGAAAGAAACCAGTGCAATTTAGCACCTCATTGTCCTATAGCAAGCAATTCTTAAACAATTTCCAAACGCAGACCGCTGATAAAAGTAAAAGTTTCAATATTCTAACGTTATCGGTTGGTTTAGCCAAAAGATTGACGGTTCCGGACGATTTCTTCGTGTTATCTCAATCGATAAGCTATCAGCATTATGACTTGAATAATTACAACACGGGGTTGTTTACTTTTGGCGATGGAGCTTCAAGAAACTTAGCCTATACTATTGGGGTGTCAAGAAGCAGCAAAGGTGTAAACCCTATATTTCCAACTTATGGTTCTGAATTAAGCTTGTCAGGGAAATTTACAATTCCTTATTCTTTAATTAATGGGATCGATTATGCTACATTAGGAGATAAAGAGGAATATAAGTACAAGCATGTGGGGACTTCTTACGAAGGTTCAAATGGCATAATTGTAAACGCAGGCGATTATGTAGAGGCAATTCCTAGTGCAACTAATCAAACTCCAAATAAATTTGATACTTATGAGAATGCAGCTGAGGACCCCTCAAAAGTGGACCAAAAGAAATTTAATTGGCTAGAATATTATAAAATTAAATTCAAAGCCGATTGGTATACTAAAATTTATGGTAAATTAGTACTTCGAACACTCAGTGAATTTGGATTCTTGGGAGCCTACAATCAAGACAGGGGGATAGTTCCTTTTGAAAGATTCTTTTTAGGAGGTGACGGAATGCAAAATTTTGCAATGGACGGCAGGGAAATCATTGGCTTGCGAGGGTATCCCAATAACTCCTTGACACCAATTATTACGGATCAAAATGACTCTCGTTACGGACAACAAATTGGCGCTTCGGTGTATAACAAGTTTTCAATGGAGATGCGTTATCCTATAACATTGAAGTCATCGGCCTCAATTTTTGCACTTGCCTTTATGGAAGCAGGTTCGTCATTTGAAAATTTCAGAGTATACAACCCATTTGATCTAAAACGTTCGGCAGGATTTGGTTTACGAGTGTTCATGCCTGCATTTGGATTGTTGGGTATTGATTTTGGAAATGGATTTGATGCTTTGCCAGGACAATCAAAAGCAAATGGTTGGGAAACTCACTTTATCATTGGACAACAATTTTAAAATAAATTTGATATAATTTGCTAAACAATATAGTTATGAGAAAACAGTTTTTATTTCTAATTTTATGCCTTATTGTAAGAAATACAATTCAAGCGCAAACCCGAGGGACTAAAATAGGCTATATTGATATGGAATACATTTTACAAAATGTACCAAATTACATAGAAGCGGAAAACCAATTAGAGCAAAAAGCCCAAGAATGGAAGCAGCAAGTTGAAATAAAAAAAACAGAAATAAACAAATTAAAAGAAGCACTTAAAGCTGAGCAGGCGCTATTAACAAAAGAACTTATTGAAGAACGTCAAACTGAAATCAATTTCCTTGAAAATGAAAAGTTGGAATACCAACAAAAAAGGTTTGGTCCAAATGGTGATTTAATGCTTCAAAAAACTATTTTAACAAAGCCTATTCAAGATCAAGTCTTTACAGCGGTGCAAGATATTGCTGAAGCAAAAAAATATGATTTCATATTTGATAAAACTTCCGATTTAACGATGCTTTTTGTAGCAAAAAGATTTGACATTAGTGACCAAGTTATTAGGGTTTTAAATAGATCAGAAAAAAGAGAACAATTGACTAAAAAGCAACTTAAAGAAGAAGATGCCAAAGATCTCGAAGAGGATGCCATAGTTGAAAATCCAGCACTTGCAGAAAGAAAAAAAGCATTAGAGGATAAGAAAGCAGCGAGAGATACAGCTATCGCAGATAGAAAATTATTGCAAGAGCAAAAGAAAAAAGAAATAGCGGATAGAAAAATCCAACTTCAAATCGAAAGGGAAGCTAAGAAAAGTGGAGTGACTCCTGTGGATTCAAAAACCGAAGTAATCCCAAATGACATTGAGAAAGAAACTGCAAAAACTGCAGCAACAGAAGCAAAACAAAAATTGGCTGATGAAAAAGCAAAAGTTTTAGAAGATCGTAAAAAAGCAGTTGAGGATCGTAAAAGAGATTTAGAAGAAAAAAGAAAACAAGTTCTAGAGGAAAGAAAAACTATGAAAATTAGTGCAATTCCTGTAGATTCAAATACCGAAGTAATTCCAAATGATATTGAGAAAGAAACTGAAAAAACTGCAGCAGCAGAGGCACAACAAAAATTGGCTGATGAAAAAGCAAAAGTTTTGGAAGACCGTAAAAAAGTAGTTGAAGATCGCAAAAGAGATTTAGAAGAAAAAAGGAAACAAGTTCTAGAGGAAAGAAAAACTATGAAAATTAATGTAACTCCTGTGGATTCAAAAACCGAAATAATTCCAAATGATATTGAGAAAGAAACTGAAAAAACTGCAGCTGCAGAGGCAAAACAAAAATTGGCTGATGAAAAAGCAAAAGTTTTGGAAGACCGTAAAAAAGTAGTTGAGGATCGCAAAAGAGATTTAGAAGAAAAAAGGAAACAAGTTCTAGAGGAAAGGAAAACTATAAAAATTAATGTAACTCCTGTAGATTCAAAAACCGAAGTAATTCCAAACGAGATTGAAAAAGAAACTGCTAAAACTGCAGCAGCAGAGGCAAAACAAAAATTAGCTGATGAAAAAGCAAAAGTTTTGGAAGAGCGTAAAAAAGTAGTTGAGGATCGTAAAGATGATTTAGAAGATAAAAGGAAACAAGCTCTAAAGGAAAGAGGAACTAAAAAACCCGACACAATTTCTGATACAAAAGTTATAGATGATGCAGTAATCCCAATAACTATAATTGACTCTACTAAAACAGAAGTGCTCGAAAAAATAGAAGTAGAAGATCCTAAACAAAAACAAACAGACGCTAGAGCTAAAATAGTAGAAGAACGCAAAAAAGTGATTGAAAATTATAAAAAAGCATTAGAAGAAAGGAAGAAAAAAGTGCTCGAAGATAGAGAAGCCGCTAAAAAAGCAAACGAAGAAAAATTAAAAGCAACAAAATAGATTACAAACAATAATTAATTACTAAATATTTTAAAAACGATGAAACAAATCAAAACTTTATTAATTGCAGCACTACTTATTGTAGCGGCAAACCAAACTACAAATGCACAAGCGAAAACAGCTCATGTTGATGTAAGTGAAATTATGAGTAAAATGCCAGCTATGTTAGAGGCTCAAAAACAACTTGAAACATTGAGCGCATCCTATGATGCTGATTACAAAAAAATGGCTGAAGAATTTCAGGCAAAATTAAAAAAATATGATGCAGAAGCTTCAACGGTAAGCGAAGCTATAAACGGGGAACGTCAAAAAGAGGTTTCTGATATGCAAAAAAGAATTCAAGAATTTGGTCAAAATGCCCAAAAAGAATTACAACAAAAACAAGAAGACATCACTAAACCTATCTATGAAAAAGTAAAAACTTCCATCCAAAAAGTAGGCAAAGCTAAAGGATTTCAATATGTTATTGATGGCTCAACGCTTTTACTTGCCGATGGTCCAAACTTGACTACCGATGTTAAAAAAGATTTAGGTTTCTAATAAAAAATATACCTATTCAAAAAACTGCTTCTCCATTTTTTGGAGGAAGCAGTTTTTTTTGTT